>OFMC01000094.1_pt1 | contig 96285 bp, 120 predicted proteins | sample 1541271 | NCBI WGS metagenome assembly OFMC01 (sample SAMN04209252, study PRJEB22552) | human gut metagenome | biome: gut; material: feces | host: Homo sapiens | place: USA: Oklahoma | reverse complement strand
ATGGAGAAGATTGGATTATCAAGTTTCCTGCTTCTATGGATAAACCTGATATAGGCTTGCAGGAGTACAAGTATTCTCTTTGTGCCGGAAAATGTGGGATAAGTATGTCGGAAACGCGTTTGTTTCCTTCAGAGCGTTGTGAGGGTTACTTCGGTACAAAAAGATTTGATCGCGTGAAAACTTCTGAAGGTGAAAAAAGAATTCATATGGTTTCGGTAAGTGCTCTTCTGGAAACGTCACATAGGATTCCTAATCTTGATTATATTATCTTGGGAAAATTAACTTTGACGTTGACAAAGGACTATCAGGAGCTTGAAAAACTGTTTAGGTTAATGTGCTTTAATGTTTTTGCGCATAACCGCGACGATCATTCTAAAAACTTTTCGTTTATATATTCGGATGATGAGAAAAAATGGCTTTTATCGCCTGCCTATGACTTGACGTATAGTTATTCTATAGGCGGAGAGCATGCTACAACGGTTGCTGGTAATGGCAAAAATCCGGGCATGAAGGATATATTGGAAGTTGCGAAGAATCTTAGTATGAATCTCAAGCTGGCTGAAGATATAGCGCAGCAGGTTCAGGCTTGTGTCGAAGATGATTTAGGAGAAATTCTTTCTAAAAGATTTTAAGGTTTAATATTTAAATTTCAAGAAACAAAATTTACGTTGTAAACGTGGCGATTTTGAATTGCAAATATATTATACGAGATGGTTCATTATATCATGAACGCATAAAAATAAAGGATGAGCTTCAAACCGTTTCTATTCCCGTTACTAACAGGAACTAGGGCTTGCAGGCTCATCCTTTTTTGAAGTGAATCCATAACACGGCAGGCGTCGGAAAAGACGTCGGTTCCGTGGGGCCTTCACTACATATACCTAATATTAGCTTTATTTGCTAAAGATGTCAATTGGTTTCACCTATAAGAGCATTATAAAAAATGAGACTAGCGGCTCCGTAAATGGTGGTGCTGATTACAGCTTAGCGTCAAAACCGGACAAACTAGTCTCTGCTAAGCACAGTATAGCATTATAGCTACTATGAAGTCATGTTGTAAACTTTGATGTAGCGAAAGTAGTACAAAGCATAGTGTTTGTAGTATAATATTAGGAAAGTGAAAAAATACTTCTTTAGGGAGGTGTAAAAATGCTGAGTATTTACTTGGGTGATTGTGAAAACGAGATATACAATCCGCCATTATACTTTATAAATCAATATGAAGACTTTTGGTTGGAATCTGAATTGGCCAAAAAGATGATTAAGGATGTAGATAAATCAGAAGTAGTAGGCCCGCATTTGATTCAAAGTCCGGTGCTTGGACCAATATCGCCTCGCGAGTTGTCCGGTGGTGTCAAAACCTTGCTGCTATTAGCTTTTGACAACAGCGGAAAAATATTTAATGCAACAGCATGCGGTGATAACTGTGCTAAATGGATTCTGGAGATTGCCGAAAATAAGGATTTAACAATAAGCCTGCATCATAGTATGAATTTTGGCGATGGTGAATATGCCATTAAGATATTAAATAATGGTGTTGTCGTGCATAATCAAGAGGAATGGCTTGATGTAGTGTATGATTTTTTGTGAGGTAGAGCATGAAGGGTAAGTATAGTGTTTTTGTACAAAATAACAGACTGCGCTATGAATTTACTATCTCCAGAAATATTACTATTATCCGTGGTGATAGCGCTACCGGTAAAACAACGCTTCTCGATTTATTAAATGCTTATGACAGAGATGGAGAGAGCAGCGGTGTTTTAGTAAAATGCGACGTTCCCTGTGTCGTTATCGGTGGACAGCGGTGGGAAGATAATCTGCAATTTATCCATAACAGCATAGTTTTTATAGATGAATGCAATAGATTTATTAAATCTGAGGATTTTGCTGTACGTGTTAAGGAGTCGGATAATTATTTCGTTATAGTTACTAGGGATGATTTACCGAATCTGCCTTACAGTGTCAAAGAAATCTATGGCATTCGAGAATCTGGTAAATATGCTGGACTGAAGCAGGTTTATAATGAGTTTTATTGCTTATATGGAGAGCTGGAGAATACTGAGCTGGCACAGGAGAGTCTTGTGATTGCGGAGGATTCTAACGCCGGTTTTGATTTTTTTAGCAGTTTATGTGATGGAATCGTAAACTGCATTAGTGCTAACGGAAAGTCAAATGTTTTTAAAGCTTTACAGGAGCATCGCGAAGAAAAGGTTTTGGTAATTGCAGATGGAGCTGCCTTTGGCTGTGAAATGGAAAAGGTTATGCAGTTAATAAGAATCGGCAGAAAAATAGCTCTATATTTACCGGAATCGTTTGAGTGGTTGATACTTAATGCGGGAATCTTTGATGATAGCGAGTTAAAGGCTATTTTAAATGACCCGAGTGAATATGTAGATAGTAAGGAATTTTTTAGCTGGGAAAGGTTTTTTACTGATTTGCTTGTGAAAAAGAGCCATGGTACATATCTGCAATACAATAAACGAAGCTTAAATAAGGCATATTTGCAGGAAAAAATTAAGAATAAAATTGTTAATACTATGCCTTCTATAGAATTTTGAAGGACGTTTCAATTTAAAATTTTTCGTGCCAACAAAAAAGCAGCTATTACACAAGCATGAAGCTTGCTAATAGCTGCCTTTTGTTATGTCCACTTGACAAACCGCTTTGATAAATATATCATATAGACCTTCGCCTTACGTAATCTACGGTTTCCGAATTCTTCAGCCACGCAGAAGACAGGTCTGAGCCTTCGGGAGCGACCCTGAGCTTCCTGCCCCTTTTACCTGCCGCGGGAATGGCTACCCACAAATTTCACCCATCTTTCAGATAATTGAGCCAGCTAGTTTCGAGAACTAGCAACACTCTGGTATTGAGCTACTTTTACCTCAGAATTCTGTTATACACGGATTTCTCCGCTTCACTACCAACAGCTTGCTTCGGAGTTTCCGCTAAGTTCGCTGCAGCATCCCTGCTGCAGGTTTCACGGATTTTTCTAGCCTTTCGAGCTAGCGTCTATTGTCGCTGCCAGAATCCTTTGTGCTTTAATCGGCACCAAGATCCGCACATACCGTTCTGTGTTGCCTTTTGGGCTTCTCTGTCAGTCCTCGCGGAGCAACAGAAACCTCACTGCCACAGTATCCCGCAGGCAGCCTGGTCACAGCTTCCGGTATTCTCGGAGGGGTTGACAACCCTTTAGTGCACCGAGTTATACGATATATTTGTCAAAACAGTTTTCAAGGAGCGTGTCGGTGTTCAACCGATGAACAAAGTATAACATATTATAGTGAAGTAATCGTGGAAAAAAAGGTGCGCATTGATTTCTTGCTGCTTGGTATGAGGGGGATTGATTAAGTCCTTTAGTTCGAATATGCTTCCTGCAGTTTGTTGCTGTTGCTGATTTCACATGCAGTATTAACTCCGCCGCATAAAAGCAGGTGATATAACTCCAAAGAAATCTCCGCTTTGGGTATCATAATTCCTACCGTTGTAGTATAATTAAGTTGACAAGAAACAAATTTTTTATACGAGGATGGTGAAGTAATGGAGACTTTTATCGGCATACTGATACCTTTTATCGGAACAACACTCGGTTCGGCGTGCGTGTTCTTTATGAAAAAATCGCTTAGCGATATGGTGCAGCGCTCGCTTGCGGGCTTTGCTGCCGGTGTAATGGTTGCAGCATCAATCTGGAGCCTGCTGATTCCTGCTATCGAGCAATCCGAAAGCATGGGAAGGCTGTCCTTTCTCCCTGCGTTTATCGGCTTTTGGATTGGTATATTGTTTTTGCTCCTGCTTGATCATATGATTCCCCATCTGCATGTGAGAAGTGAGCAGGCTGAGGGCCCTAAGAGTAATTTGAGCCGTACTGCGATGATGGTTCTGGCAGTCACGCTGCACAACATACCTGAGGGAATGGCAGTTGGTGTGATGTATGCCGGCTTTCTGGCGGGGAATACGCCAATCACGGCGGCAGGGGCGCTTGCCTTGTCCATAGGTATTGCTATTCAGAACTTCCCGGAGGGTGCGATTATTTCTATGCCGCTTCGCGCAGAGGGAGAGAGTAAGAACAGAGCATTTTTGGGCGGTGTGCTTTCCGGTGTTGTGGAACCAATCGGTGCGGTGCTGACGATACTTGCTGCCCAACTTGTAATACCGGTGCTGCCGTATCTTTTGAGCTTTGCTGCCGGCGCAATGCTTTATGTTGTTGTAGAGGAGCTGATTCCTGAAATGTCGCAGGGAGAGCATTCCAATATCGGCACGATTTTCTTTGCCGTGGGATTTAGTGTGATGATGGTGCTGGATGTTGCGTTAGGGTAGAGAACAATTTTGGTATATCAGAATGGTGCGCTTCACAGTAATCTCTCTTTAGTTAAACAGTTTATCTGGCATGCCTAACATCTTCTTTTGCAGATAGACAGATTCTGACGTACTCAGGGTTTAAAATATACTTGTATATGAGAAAAAATCCTGCTGATAACCATAGAAAATTGAATTTACGGATACATAGGAAAAAGCTGATACTACGGCAGGTCGCAAGACTTGCCGGGTATCAGCTTTTTAATATGAAGGGTATGAACAAGCATCCTTATCCTGCATCAAGTTATATAGAAAAAATATTCCATATCGCTTGCACGGGTATTTTTATGGTGGTAGACTAGATTAAACAATACTCGGAGGTCTTAACATGAATATAACAGTATATCTTGCCTCGTCGACAGGCAATGATCCTAAATTTGAGGCTGCGGTTAAAGAGCTTGGCACCTGGATTGGTACGAGTGGTAATACATTGGTTTACGGCGGTTCAAAGACAGGCTTGATGGGAGAGCTGGCGCAAAGTGTTTTGCAGGCAGGCGGTAAGGTTATCGGCGTGGAGCCGCAGTTTTTTGTAGATGAGGACTATCAATATGAGGGACTGACGCAGCTGATAGTTACCAAAGATATGGCAGAGCGCAAGACGAAGATGATTGAGCTTGGCGATGCCTTTATTGCTTTTCCCGGAGGCGTGGGAACGCTGGAGGAGGTCAGTGAGATTATGTCCAAGCTGTCACTGGGACAGCTGCAGGCGCCGTGTATTTATTATAATCTTGACGGTTATTATGATGATGTAAAGCACTTTCTGCAGGAGATGATTCTTAAAGGCTTCTCTTCTGCAGAAAAGCAGCAGGGAGTATATTTTGCGGAAAGTCTGGAAGAGATAAAGGTATTATTGAAATAAAAGAGTTGATGAGAATATAAAAAGGCTGACGCTGTGCATTTACGCAAGGCGTCAGCCTTTTTGCTGCCTTAAATATTCTGCGTTTAAGCAATATTATTCATATCCGGAAACACTTTTGCAGTGCATTATACTCGCCTAATGCCAGCATTGTTATATCATCTGATAATACGGTATCAGGTGTTATTGAGACATCAGTTTTTCCCAAACGTTTTATACCAAGAATATTGATGCCAAACTTTTTGCGGACATCCAACATACCGATGCTTTTACCAACCCATGCTTTGGGCACCTCTACTTCAAAAATAGCGTGCTGCTTGTCAATCTCTATATAATCGAAAATATGGTCTGCAGTGTAGCGTTTGGCTGCCCATATAGCCATCTGCTTTTCAGGATAGACTACATTGTCTGCACCGTTACGAAGCAGAAACTTTGCCTGGACATCGCGTTCAGCACGAGATACTACACATTTTGCTCCCAGTTCTTTTAAAAGAGAAGTAGTTTCCAGCGAGTTTTGAAAATTACCGCTGATAGTTACGAAGCAAACATCAAAATTCCTGATGCCAAGAGCACGTAAAAACTCTGCATTAGTACTGTCACCGATTTGTGCTTTGGTGACAAACGGCAGTACATCGTTAATTCTTTCCTCATCAGTATCAACTGCCATGACCTGATGCCCTAATTGTGAAAGCTGCATAGCGATATGTCGTCCAAAATGACCAGCTCCGATCAGTAAAATATTTTTCATAGGATATCCACTCCTTTTGTTTAGCCAATAGTGATTTTTTCCAGCGGCAGTTTTGAGTTAACTGCTTTTTTGCCGGATAATGCTGCGTACATGAGCGTAAGGCTGCCTACTCTGCCAAGATACATAAGTAAAATCAGTATCAGCTGTGAGGGTACATGCAGCTGCGGTGTAATTCCCAACGTCAGACCGACTGTTCCCAATGCTGATGCTGTTTCATATAAGCAGGATGACAGTGGCAGGTTCTCATAGGCGCTGATAAAAATTCCTCCGCTGAAAAACAGCGTAATATACACGGTGAGGATAGTTGAGGCAGTTTTGATAGCGCTGTAATCGACTCTGCGATCAAAAAAATGGGCACTGTCCTGCTGGCGATAGGTCGCAACAATGTTGGCAAGCAGGACGGCAAAGGTTGTCGTTTTCATACCACCGGCAGTTGAGCCCGGTGAACCGCCAATCAGCATTAAAAGAATCATAATGCCTTGAGACGAGCTGGACATAGCAGATAAATTTACCGTATTGAAACCGGCTGTTCTTGTTGTGACTGACTGGAAGAGAGCTGCTTGAAGACGATCTTCAATAGGAAGAGTAGCAAAATCAGCAAAGAAGAAAAAAATTGCCGGAAAGACAATCAGGATAACCGTCGAGATAAGGATTACTTTACTTTGCATTCTGTAGCGTCGGAACTGCAGCTTGTTTTCACAAATGTCCTCCCAGGTCAAAAAACCGATACCGCCAATTATGATAAGCAGCATAATCGTTATATTTATTATAGGATTCTGCGCATAACCGGTAAGGGAGGGGTAGATGTTGTCTGCGGTTCCCAAAATATCGAAGCCTGCATTGCAAAAGGCAGAAATAGAGTGAAAGGTTGCCAGCCAAATACCGTGCCAGCCATAGTCGTGGCAGAACACCGGCAGCATGGCAAGTGCACCAATCAGTTCAATCAAAAATGTTCCCCACAGGATAAATTTCGTAAGCCGGACAATACCGCCTACGTTGGGAGCTGATATTGCGTCCTGAAGGGTGGTGCGCTGCATCAAAGATATTTTTCGCCTGGACAGAAGTGCAAATAATGCAGCTACAGTGACAACACCAAGACCGCCAATCTGTATCAGTGCCAGAATGATTGTCTGACCAAAGGCCGACCAGTAGCTGCCGGTATCATGTATCACAAGACCGGTTACACAAACTGCGGAGGTTGCGGTAAAAAGCGCTTCGTTAAACGGCGTTATGCAACCTTCCTGCGTAGAAATTGGCAGCATCAGCAGTAATGCACCCAGCAGGATTACTCCCGCAAAACCTAATATGATAATTTGAAAAGATGAAAGCTGAAATCTTCTGCTAATCATTTCTTCTGACATATCTACACCTTCTTGTTAATCTGTTTATACATTCATTGTGCTTGTTGCGGACACAATGTAAAAGCCGTATATTGAACACTGCTTTGATTGTTCCTATCATAGCATTTTTTCGGTGTAGATTTGGTAAAGAAACGGGTATGGAGCAACATTATCCGGTGATATGTCTTGAAGCGCTTTTGTTCGTGAAGTATAATGGGTTTGTAAAAATAATTAGGAGAAGCATTATGAAGCATCAACAACGACAAGAAGATATTTTGTTTTCGGTCTGTATTTTTTTCGGCGCTTTTGCCATTAATCTTTTGATTCGTAAGCTCTTTACAACGCAAACGCTGGTTCCTATGATTTTTGTATTCGGCGTTTTTCTGATATCGCTGAAAACGCACGGGTATTGCTATGGTATTGTTTCGGCTGTCTTAAGCGTATTTGCAGTAAATTTCGCTTTTACTTATCCCTATTACACTTTGGATTTTTTCGTAGAAGAAAGTATATTATCCGCTATAATTATGCTGCTTGTTGCCGTTTCCACCAGTACGTTGAACAGTAGGATACACGACCAGGAGAATTTGCGGGCAGAAAGCGAAAAGGAGAGGATGAGGGGCAATCTGCTGCGGGCAATCTCTCATGATTTGCGTACACCTCTTACATCAATATACGGCTCAGCTTCTACGCTGATTTCCAAGAGAAATGCACTTTCAGAAGAACAGCAGCTAAAGCTGTTGGGAGAAATTCAAGAGGATAGTGAATGGCTTATCCGCATGGTCGAAAACCTGCTGGCTGTTACAAGAATCGACGGCGCAAAGGTCAAGATTGTGAAAACGCCAATCGTTTTAGATGAGCTGATTGACTCAGTTCTTATGAAATTCGCCAAAAAACACCCGAATCAGAAGGTGATTACGCAGATACCGGCCGACTTTGTGGATATTCCTATGGATTCTATCCTTATCGAGCAGGTGTTGCTGAACTTTTTGGAAAATGCTGTGTTTCATGCGAAAGGAATGACAGAGCTGAAGCTGTCGGTTTCCCTTGCAGGAGATAAGGCTATATTTGAAGTTGCCGACAATGGGTGTGGCATTCCGGAGGAGATTTTGGATAAAATTTTTACCGGATGCTATAAAAAGTCTGCAGCACCGATAGACGGAACGCGCAGTAATATGGGCATCGGTATTTCGGTTTGTGCTGCTATTATTAAGGCGCATAGCAGCGAGATTTTTGTGGAAAATCGGAAGGGCGGCGGTGCTGTATTCCGCTTTTCTTTGGCAAGAGGGTGCGATGATGAGCAATAATAAATTCAAAATTTTAATCGTAGAGGATGAAGCAAACATCCTTAGCTTCATCAAAGCCAACTTGGAAATAAGTGATTATCAGGTAATCTGTGCAGAAACATGTGCACTTGGCATGATGATGTACGCTTCTTATCATCCGGACCTTATTGTTCTTGATCTAGGGTTGCCGGACCGTGATGGCTTGAGCTTGATTCGGGATGTTAGAAAAACGGATACTGTTCCCATCATTGTCCTTTCTGCCCGTTCCGGCGAAATGGATAAGGTGGAAGCCTTAGACCTTGGCGCGAATGATTACATTACCAAGCCGTTTGGAACTGAGGAACTGATGGCTCGTATCCGTGCAGTTCTTCGCAGTCATCGTTACAGTGAGAAAAACGATGGTAATCACATCGGTAATTTTCAATTTCAGGATTTGATGATTGATTACGATAAAAGGCAGGTTTTGGTCGATGGAAACGAAATCGACCTGACACAGACGGAATACAATATTTTGACATTCCTCTCCATTCATGCGGGAAAGGTGCTGACTTATGCTGCCATAATCCAAGCAGTATGGGGATATTCTGATTATGGGAGCGTCAAAAAGCTACAGGTAAATATGAAAAACATCAGGAAGAAAATGGGCGTGACACCCGGAGAAAAGCGCTATATTGTTAATGAGCTTGGTGTAGGCTATCGTATGCTGGCAGAAGATGAAGAATAAGATTTGCTGGAAAGTGTGCAGATGGCAAGGGAAAACATAGCATGTAGCTTAGGGAATAAAGTAACGTTTTATTTGGCCTGCATTTTGGTTAAAGCTGTTTGGAAAAAGCAGAAATTATGGTGGAAGCCAGGCTTTGGCGCATCTGGCAAAGGCTGATGTGCGTGAACAGCAGCTGGTTTTGGCAGATAAGCTGGCCAATATGCGTGCGATTGCACGTGATGATGCTAAATACGGCGAGGACTTATGGCAGCGCTTCAAACGCGGCAAGGATATTCAGAGCTGGTATTATCATGCTGCAGTGCAGGCAATGAGCGATTTGGAGTTTGATGCGGAGGCTGTGCCTTTTTATAAAGAATTTGAAGACAAGGTAAATCAGGTTTTTGGTTATGAAGAATAAGTGCTGAAGATGAATGCTACGAGCAGGATGATTGCTTAGTGTTTGAAGTTGGAGAGTAGAAGAGGACATCTTTTGCTGCTTAGTAAAGAGAAAATAACACAAAAGCAAAAGGACTAGAATTGGAGAAAATACTCGAATTCTAGTCCTTATTTTAGTTTATGAAGTTAGTTTTATTCCTGGCTCATAACATTATTGTTACGTCACACAGCTTCTTTATCTTCCATCCGGGATACGAAGATGGTGCCTGCAAGGTCACCAAGGCAGTTGTTGGTAGTAGTACCCATATCAAAGATATGATAGAATGCTGCAATAATACCAACGATTTCAGTAGGTAAGCCAAAGGCTTCAACCATGATAAACAGTTTTACGATACCGCTGCCAGGAATACCGCCGCCACCGGTAGAGAGGATAGCAGACATACCTACGATTTTAAGCATTGTAGGAATATCAAGCGAATGTCCTACGACCTGAGAAATGAAGACGATTACGCAGCCATAAAGGATAACGCTGCCATCATAGTTCATTTGGGAGCCTAACGGGATAGTGAAGCTGGAAATACGTTCCGGAACACCGAATTTTTCCTTAGCAACTTTAATGTTTACAGGAATGGAAGCTACGCTGGAACAGGTTGTTAAGGTATAAATCCAAAGCTCCATGGAATCTTTGATAAAGCGGAAGGGATTAATGCCGTTAGAAATCCAGAGAATACCGCCGTAAACCAAAATAACGTGAATGATGCACGCAAGATAATAGGTACCAGCTAAATATGCCATGCTTGTGAATAGACTTGCACCATATTTAGCAAAGGAATCAGCCATAAGGAAGAAAATACCGATAGGAGAAGCCTTCATAACCATGGTGATAAGAGAGAATACCATATCACTTACAGCTGCAAAGCCTTTTTTTAACATTTCTTTGTTTTCTTCATTTGCAACTTTCATGATTGCAATACCGAAGAATACTGCAACAATAAGGGTTTGAAGAATGTTGCCTTTAGTGAAGGTAACGAAAATGTTAGTAGTAAACATATCAGTGAAGAATTTTGCCATGGTAATGCTAGTGCCTGCAGCAACTTTTTTCGATGCAAGACCGGTAAAGTTAGCAATTTCGCCGGGACGGATAATTTCCGTGACTGCAAGACCAATGACAGTTGCTACAAGTGTTGTCAGCACATAGTAAGCTATAATGTGACCAGCAATTCTTCCTAAAGAACTTAAATTCTTCTGAGAAGTGATACCGGTGATGATAGTAAAAAATACCATTGGAACTACAATCATCTTTACGCAGTTAAGCCAGATGGTACCGATGAAGGCTACTTGCTTCATTATATCACCACAAATAAGTCCGGCTATGGAGCCGATAATCATGGCAACAAAAATCTGAGTCGTCAAACTAATTTTCTTTCCACCAATAGTCATGATGCTTCCTCCTTATAAGCTTTTATCAAGCTCCAAAATAATATTTGCAGCAGCTTTGGCATCTTCTGCCGTAATACCTTTGTAATATACTAAACGCACGCAGGTTTTGAGCACTGTTTTGATTAAAAGGCCCTTTTCTTTTGCCATTTCGCAGAATCTTGAGGGCGATACTGAAGCTCCTGCCAAATCCAAAACCAGAATGTTGGATTGCACTTCTTTTTGCAAGGAAATATGCTGTAATTTGCCTTGTAATAAAGAGGCTGTTAAACGTGCATTCTCAATATCCTCAATCATGCGGCTGATGTTATGCTTGAAGGCATAGATACCGGGTGCAGCAAAAACACCGCCTTGGCGCCATCCGCCACCTAAAATCTTACGAATTTCTCTACCTTCATCAACTTTGGCCTTAGTAGAGCACATAAGAGCACCAACAGGGGCGCCGATACCTTTAGAAATGCAAACCATTACAGAGTCTACGTATTGGCAGATTTCTTTTGCATTTACGCCTAGGGATGCAGTAGCATGGAAAAGTCTTGCTCCATCCATATGAATTTTGGCTCCATATTTATCTGCCACAGCACGGAGCTTTGCCATCTCCTCTACGGGAATTACATAACCGCCTGAAAAATTATGAGTGTTTTCTATGCAGATTAGTTTTGCTCCGCTTTCCTTCAAAAGATTATCAATAGCATCAATATCAGGAGTGTTATTAGCATTAAATGGATATTTTATGGGCTCCATACGACAAAACTGATCGGAGAAAAGGAACTTTTCGGTTAACAACATATGCTGCTGTTCGTGTACCAGTACTTTTTCGCCAGCTTTGGCCCATAAGAGAGCACCTACAGTATTAGCGAAAGTTCCGGTAGGACAAAGCAAGGCTGCTTCTTTACCAGTAGTTGCCGCTACCAGATCCTCTAATTCATTGATAGTCTTATCTTCACCACGATTATTTTTGTCAGTACGTCCATCATCTCCGAGCGGAGCTGTTAAAATTGCTTCTAGCATTGCTCGGTCAGGCATTGTAAGGGTATCACTTCTTAAATCAATCATGTATTCACTCTCCTTAAAAAATATAAAAACCTCTAGTTTTTACTCTAGAGGTTATAATTTGGTAATAGCTATAATGCTCTGTCCTTTGGCCTGAGAGACTCAAGAATTACTTCTTTTCCACCTTCGGCGCCCATAAGGGACTCTCCAGAGTTGTGCAAAGCTTTCTACGTGAAATATTGAGAAATGGCGCTTTGCACTGCATATCAATCACTATATATAATATATCTTATAATCAGTGACTTGACCAATACTAAAAACTATGTTTTAATATACAAAAAAAGCTATATTATTTTTGCCGGAAATAGCTTGTTAACAGTGTTTTTCGATGGTATAGCAGAAGTAGAAATTAAGTTGTAATTATTTGTGTATTTATTATTCATGGTATTGGCGAGGCAATTATGGAAAGAGTTATGGAATATATTTTGGCTATTGCAAAATTCAAAAGCGTATCCAAGGCAGCAGAAAATTTATTTATCAGCCAGCCTGCCTTAAGTGCAATAGTAAAAAAAGAAGAAAAACGACTGGGTGTTGAACTTTTTGATAGGCAATACAAGCCTCTGCAGCTTACAAATGCAGGAACTATATATGTTAATGCAGCTAAGAAGATAAAAGACATTGAAGAAAAAATGATTTACGACTTAAATTGTAAAGAGCAGAATGGTGTTAGAAAAATAACAATAGCAAGCTATGCTTTTTTGTTTACGCATTTTCTTGCGAATTTTGTTGAGAAATTTAAATCACAGCTTTCACGTGACATAGAGATAGAGCTCATTGAGAAGCGTACTGAGGAAGCGCTTCCAGGAATACAGAAAGGCATTTACGATTTTGCCATTACGACTCATCAGAGGCGCGTTAAAGGCTGTTCTAGTGTACCTTTATTAAAGGAAAAGGTAATTATTGCCGTACCTAAAAGCTATGCGATTAATAGTTACATAAAAAAATACGCTTTAAGCTATCAGGATGTAGTTGCCGGAGCTGCAAATAGTGATAAGTATAGCAGCGTTTCCATCAGTTATTTTGCTGATTATCCTTTTATTTTACATGTGAAAACTAAAGAAATGTATCGTAGGGCTCGCAAAATATTCCGCAATAGCGGCATTAATCCTAAAGTTGTTTCATATATGGAGGATTTTCTGTTAATGTATTTCGTTGCGAATTCCGGTCAGGGGATTATTTTTATGCGAGAGGCTATGATACAATATATGGAGCCATCAGATAAGCTGGTATTCTATAAAGTAAATGATCCGGCAACAGTATATAATGTTAATGTGTATTACAGAAAAGAAAGTGAAAATAAAAAAGAAATAAGAGCATTTATAAATAGCTGTAATTCTTATTGGAATGCTAATTATAGTGAGGAAAGCTTAACATGAATATAACAGTATATCTTTCCTCGTAGACAGGCAATAATCCTAACAAAAAGTCCCTGGCCTTACCTTATGTAAAGTCAGGGATTTGTATTATCTGCAGCCAGATTTGTTTTTATAAAAAAAAGATTGAACCAACAGGCCCAAGTGATGCGACTTACAATGCCGCGCTTATGCCTAAGGGTTCAAATCCTGTTTATCGTATTTAGTTATAAGGATGACAGTCCGGACATCCGCTGCATCCATTCGGAGTACGAGTATCAACGGTTGATGTCAACCTGCATTCTTCCAACAATTAAATTATATCATGTGATTTAAAGCTTGTAAATAAAGCTAATGTTAGCGGATTACAAGAAATATGATAGAAAATACTTTGCAGGTTTCAACATCTGCTACACTTTTATTGATTAAAAAGATGGTTGCTTCAGCTATCATGGAACGAGAGGCTGCTGACGAAAAACAAAAACAGCATTAAGAAAATTGATGTTAAAATCAAGCTCCTTAATGCTGCAATTCACAGTAATCTCTCTTTAGTTTTTCTGTAAATAGGGCATGAACTGAAAATTTTTATCCAAATATTGACCGGCATAGGCTACGCCTTTACCCATGGTAAAGGCTGCTAAAATAGTGCCTATTCCAAGTCCGTCTATATGTCCCAACAAGAACAGTGTCAGCAGTGCGGTGATAGCCAGACAGGTGACGTCAAAGGTAATTTTGATTTTAGCGTATTCGATTTTTATGATGGCGCTCAACTCACGCGGGAACAGATCCGTAGGGATAATGGGCAGGCCGCAGCGGTTGGACAAAGCAATGCCGATGCAGATTAAAATATAGCTTACGACAAAATACAGCACACGCCAGGAAAAGGCCTGCGGCAGCATGTTGATATACAGCTCGAACAAATCAAGGAATTGGCTGAACACAAAGCCTACAACAAAGCTAAACATATAAGACGCGATAAATTTTTTGCGCATGTACATCAGGCTGGCGATAAGCAGTCCCTGGAAAATGTAGGTCCAGGTACCAAGTGTGAGCTTAGGAAAGGCTTCACTGAAGGCAAAGGGAACGCTGCTGATGGCGCTGATGCCGGAACCTGAGTAGAGCATGAGCACGACGCTGAAGCTGTTGATGATTACTGCAACCAAAAGTGCTAGCTCACCGCACAAGGTAAGACGTGAATTTTTTTCGTTTAAAAGCATTTTTTTACCCCTCTCGAAAACAATAAATTTATCAAAAATGCATTTCCTATTATATTACTAAATTTTGTGTTTGGCAAATTTTCTGTTGCCTCCGGTGAATGTAGTTTAGCAGTAAATTTTAAAACGATTGGGAAGATGAATTATAAATCTTAGACTGATAAAGAAATACTCGAAAGCTTATGTGAAGATAATGTGGTGAAGAAGCCTTTTTATTTTTACGATTCATATGAGAGTGATATAATTAAGAAAGTGCCAAAAACCAAAAGAGTATAGATGAGGAGCTGATATCATGGGTAAAAGAGCAATATATTCCTGCATTACACTGCAAAAGGAGCTGGAAAACACCATTAAGAAAATAGGCTTTGACGGCAAGGTAACTTATCTTAATGTTGCGCTGCACAGCGATTAGCAGAAGATGCATGAGACGCTGCAAAGGATTATTGATGAAAATACAGAAGCAGAGGAGATAGTTATCTGCGTTTCCGGCTGTGGCAAGGCTACTTGCGATTTAAAGGCAACAACCTGTCCGATTGCTGTGCCGCGTACTATGGACTGCATTGACGTTCTTTTGACAGGCTCCGGTATCAAGCGTCCCGACGGAGCGATTTTTATAACCAAGAGTTGGATGAACTTTATGAAGAACTCTACGATAGATTATACCAAGCTGGTGCAGGAGCGTGGTCAGGAAGAAGCAGAAGCATTTCTGAAGCAGCTTTATAAGGGCTTTACGGATTTTTACATCATTGATACAGGAACGTATGCTTTGCAATAGGTTGAAGCTTATATTATGCCTTTGGTAAAGCTTTTAGGAGGAACGCTTACGCGTCTGCCGGGGCCTTACAAGGTGCTGGAGAAGCTTGTGTCTGGCAAATATGATGAAAGCGTTATTGCTATACCTAAGGGCGGAACCTTAAGCATCCATGAATTTGATGGACTGCGTCCTTGTACGATTAAGAAGTAATTTAGAGGATAAATTTTCGTAGGGTGCAATTATGAAAATAAAAAGTATTATAGCTAAGGCTTTACTGATTATGTCGTTATTTGCGGTTATGCCGCTTGTTTTTTCTCAAGATAATTATGCATATGCATCGAGAGAAGAGCTTTTGGATCTTGAAGAAGAAAAGTCCGATATAGAGGATGAAATAGCAGAAAGACAGGCTAACGGTGAAAGCTATGACGATTTGGAAGAGCGGCGTAATGATGTGCAGGACGAAATAGAAAATATCAAGGATGAGGGCTGAGGCTTTCGGCAAAATCCGCACATAAACTTTAAGCTCGCAAGTGCGCATATTTTTATCAATGATTTTCCGGCGCTCATAATGTAAAATACAATTAACGCGTAGCGAGGGTGAGGTGTGGTGACAATGCGAAAAGTTATCATTGAAAAATTACAGCAGATTGAAAAACAGGAAAACGTCAGGATTCTCCATGCAGTTGAATCTGGAAGCCGTGCATGGGGTTTTGAATCTCCGGACAGTGATTTTGATGTACGCTTTATTTATGTGCGTCCGCGTGATTATTATTTAAAATTAGAACAGACGAGGGATGTACTGGAATTCCCCATCAACGATTTGCTGGATGTCAACGGCTGGGATTTGCAGAAGGCGTTGAGGCTTTTGCATCGTTCCAATCCGTCGGTATTCGAGTGGTTTAAATCACCGATTGTTTATAGGGAAACTGCTTTCAGCCAAGAATTTATTCCCCTTATGGAAAACTATTTTTCCGCGAAGAGCGGACTTTATCATTACCTGAATATGGCAGAAGGCAACTATCGGGAGTATCTGCGGGGAGAGATGGTGCGAGCTAAAAAGTACTTTTATGTTTTGCGGCCTTTGCTTGCCTGCAGATGGATTTTAAGGACCAATACTCCGCCACCAATGCGTTTTACAGAATTGGTTGCAGCTGATTTGCCTGCATATCTTTATGAATCCGTACAGGAGCTTTTGCGCATTAAGATGGAGGTGCCGGAGCTTAAGCTGATTCCGAGAGTGGACGAGATAAATAATTTTATTGAAGAAGAATTTCCGCGTCTTAAAGAGAAAATCAGGAGCCTACCGGAGGAACGCAGGCATGGATACGACGAGCTTAATGCGTTGTTTTTGAAGTATCTGCAGTAATCCAAAAGCGCAGCTGTTACACATGCATAAAGCATGCTGATAGCTGCGCTTTTCTTGCTGCCTGTAAAAAAACGCAACCAAGCTGCATTTGATTTTTCGTTTTATGGCGTATTAGATTCTCTGACATAGACACAATCTGTCGTTGGTGTGTGATATACTAAGGATAAATCAGTGCTTAAGTGAAAAAGTAACACTGAATTGTCAGCGTATTTTTGGGAATACTGTTTAGCGGAATTGCTGCGGAAGGAGGGTGCTGCTCATGGCTTTTAATGAGTTAATAAAAAACTTTGATAATATACGGCAGATGATGCGTGATTTTTATGTCTTTGGCTTTAAGAGCAGAGCTGATTTTGCGGATAAAAGCACCCGCAGCTATGATAATGAGCGCAGACGCATTGAAAGCTGGCTGGGTGAGTATATGTATTTCCGCCAGAATGCCGGCGGTAAGAACTGCTTTATTTCCGTAGACAGCAGAAAAATCCGGCATAATCCTTTTTATAAAGCATTAAAAGCCAAGAGCTTTACGGCTAATGATATCATGCTGCATTTTTTCCTGCTGGATATTTTGCAGCCGGGGGAAAAATTTACTCTGCGTCAGCTTATGGACAGGATGGATGAAGCGTATTTAGCCTATTTTGCTGAACCGGTGGCGTTGGATATTTCCACTGTACGCAAAAAATTGGCAGAATATGCAGAGCTTGGTTTAATAGAAAATGAAAAGTGCGGGCGTGAGTTATATTATGAGCGCAGCAAGGACGATGTTGATTTAGATGCCTGGCGCGATGCCGTGAGCTTTTTTGCCGAAACGAATCAGATAGGTGTTGTGGGAAGCTTTATAGAGGATAAGCTTGCTGCGGGCAGCAGCGTATTTTCCTATAAGCATCATTATCTGCTGCATGCCTTGGAGAGTGACGTTTTGCTTGATTTGCTGGCGGCAATGGAGCACAAGCAGTGCGTGCGTATTGAAAGCTGTTCTTCCAGAGGCAATAATATATCTTTCCGTGTGTTGCCGCTGAAGATTTATGTAAGCACGCAGAGTGGCAGGCGTTATGTGATGTGCTGGTTCTTTAAGGCGCATAGGATTATTTTCTGCCGTCTGGATAATCTTGAACGTGTTCTGGAAGCTAAGCCTGTGCGTGATTACGATAAGTTTTGCGCTAAGGCTGAGCAGATGGAGCAGCATCTTTGGGGCGTATCTATGAACAGAGGGCCTGCCGCTGCTGATGCCTTGGAGCATGTGGAGCTTGTAGTGCGCATCAGCAGTGACGAGCCGTATATTCTGCAATGTCTGGAGCGGGAAAAGCGCTGCGGACGAGTGGAAAAAACAGATGCTGAGCATTGTCGCTTTGTTGCCGATGTGCATGATGCAGGCGAAATGCTGCCCTGGCTGCGTACCTTTATCGGCCGTATTGAAAGCTTTTCCTGCAGCAATAAGGCTGTAGAAGAAAAATTCTGGCAGGATTTGGCGGAGGTGTACGCTATGTATGGCGTGAAGAAAGCAGGTGAAGTGTAAATGAGCACAGTGTTCAGCGAGATTTACGGAACCTATTATAATGTTGTGGCGAAGGTGCTGACGCAGGCGCTTGAAGGAAAACTGTCTTCAGCAAGCATGCAGCAGCTTGTCTGTGATGGTGCCTATGGCGACAGTGTGCTGCAGCTTTTGCCTGCGCTTGCTGACGGAACGTGGAAACTGCTGACACCGGAGCTTGGGACGCCGCTGAAAAATAAGCCGACGATGCCCCTGACCGCTCTGCAGAAAAGATGGCTGAAAACCTTGCTGCTTGATGAAAAAATCAGCTTATTCTTTTCTGATGAGGAGATTGCGAGGCAGCGGGCTGCTTTGCAGTCTGTAGAGCCTTTGTACAGGCCTGAGCAGTTTGTCTTTTTCGACCGCTTTGTGGATGGCGATGCTTATACCAATCCCAAATATAGAGCAAACTTCCGGGAAATTCTTCATGCCGTGCGGGAAAAGCGTTATCTTAATGCTTCCTACAGGAGCAACAGGGGGACGATTATCGTTTGGACGGATTTGGTGCCTGTGTCTTTGGAATATTCGGCGAAGGACGATAAGTTCCGCCTGCAGGCGATAGCAGAGCGTAAGCTGGTGACGCTGAATTTAGGCAGAATAATTTCCGTAGAAGCGGGCGAGGCAGTAGAGCATGTAAAAAGCTTGAAGAAGGGAGAGCTTGCCAAGCAGACGCTGGTTTTGGAAATTGAGGATGAACGCAGTACGATGGTACGCGCGCTGATGCATTTTTCCGACCTGGCGAAGGAAACGGAAAAGCTGGACGAGTCGCACTACCTACTGACAGTGCAATATGACAAGGGCGATGAAACCGAAATGCTCTTCCGTGTGCTGAGCTTCGGACCGACGGTTAAGGTGCGTGAGCCGGAGGACTTTAAGGAGCTTATCAGAAAAAAGCTCAGAGAGCAAATGCAATGCAGCGCAGAAATTTAAGTGCGCATGTTTTTTTCCATGATTATAGCTTGCTGCTGTGTTAAGATTAACATAGCAGCAAACTATTTTTATAAAACAGAACAGATAATGGAGGAATAAGCATATGGAAAGATTTGTAAGCTATGAAAAAATGTCGAAAAAACAGCAAAAGATAGTCAACGCCTCCAAACGAGGCAACTGGGGAAATGTGAAGCCGATTACCAAGGTCAAGGCTTCGGCAAAAATTTATAATCGTAAAAAGAAGCAGAACTCCGGGGACTATGGCTATAGTTTCGGGAGTTCTGCTTTTTTATAAGGTGGGGAAATGCTATGAGCAAGAGCTTAAACGAATGGGGAAGATTTTTGGCGCTGGTGCTGCGGCATAAACCGGAAGCAGTCGGCATTAAGCTGGATGCGCATGGGTGGGCACAGGTGGAGGCGCTGCTGGTTGCCTTTAACCGGATAGAAACCTTTAATATGCTTATGTTGGAGCAGATTGTTGCCGAAGATGGCAAGCAACGTTTCGCATTCAGCGAGGATAAGAAGAGAATAAGAGCGAATCAGGGGCATTCCGTGAAGGTTGATGTGGAGCTTCGGGAGGCTGTGCCGCCGGAGCTTTTATATCACGGGACTGGCGTTAAATACGTTGCGAACATCAACAGACAGGGACTTATCGCCAAGCAAAGGCTGTATGTGCATTTATCGGCGAATGTCGAAACAGCGCATAATGTAGGCAAAAGACATGGAGAGCCGTTTATCTACACAGTGTTGGCAGGTGAGATGGCAAGAGCGGGCTACAAGTTTTACCTTTCGATAAACGGTGTGTGGTTAACAGAATGCGTGCCAAGAAAATTTTTACGCGAATGGAAGGAGCTTTAGATAATGAAATTTGATGATTTTGATAAACGGATGCGAGTGTATGAACAGAGCATTGATCAATATATAGTTCCGGGAATGTATATAGCAGCAAGGCTGGACGGACGCAGTTTTACTAAATTAACGCGAGAGATATGCAAATTTGAGGCACCCTTTGACACGCGTTTTCGTGATTTGATGGTTGATACGACTAAGCATATTATGAATTGCGGTTTCAAGGTTTTTTACGGTTATACAGAAAGTGATGAAATATCCTTGCTGTTTAGTCCCGATAACAGCGCTTTTGCTAACAAAGTACGCAAAATAAACACTATATTAGCAGGTGAGGCTAGCGGTTACTTTTCCTTGGCGCTTGGTAAGGCGGTCTGCTTTGATTGCAGAGTGGTGCCTTTGCCTAACATTGAGCTCGTAAAGGATTATTTTTTATGGCGGCAGGAGGATGCAAACCGCAATGCGCTGAACTCCTGGTGTTATTGGACGTTACGTAAGGAAGGCCTGTCGAAAAATGAGGCTACGCAGTATTTGCGGGCGAAAAGTGTTGCCTTCAAAAATGAGCTTCTCTTTGCAAGAAATATAAACTACAACGATGTACCGCAATGGCAGAAAAGAGGTGTCGGTGTATACAGCAAGGAGTATATTCGCCAAGGCTACAATCCGATTTTGGGAAAAATAGTATCTGTAAAAAGAAAGAGCTTTGAAGCAGATTATGAATTGCCCATAGCTAAAAAATATTCGGCATTTATAGGCAGTTTTTTAGCTGCAAAGTATTAGTTAAGTAAGGTGATTGATATGAGAATTTTATTATTGATGCGTGGTGTGCCGGGCTCCGGCAAGAGCACGTTTATAAAAGAGCAGGGGCTGGAGCCTTATACATTGAGCGCGGATGCGTTGCGTCTGCTGTACGCTTCGCCGATGCTGAATAATGCAGGCAGATGGTGCATTAGCCCGCATTTTGACAAGCAGATGTGGCCGTTTTTGCTACAGACGCTGGAGGAGCGCATGAAGCGTGGCTGCTTTACGGTCGTGGATGCCACCAACATCCGTGGCAGAGATATGACTGCGTATAAAAAGCTCGCCAATGAGTATAAATATCGCATTTATGTGGTTGATTTTAGTGATATTACATTGGAAGAAGCAAAGAAAAGAAACCTGCTGCGTGAGGAATACAAACAGGTTCCGGAAAATGTTATTGAAAGAATGTATGCTCAGATGGCGGATAATAAGGTTCCGTCCGCTATTACCGTAATTAAACCGGGGGAGCTTTCGCAAATTTGGTACAAGCCACGCGATTTATCTGCCTATAAAAAGGTAATTCATATCGGTGATATTCATGGCTGTTATAAGCCGCTGAAGGAATATCTTGAGGAAATAAATCCGCAGAACTACTATATTTTTCTTGGTGATTACATCGACAGAGGCAGCGAGAATGCCGAGGTTCTGCAATTACTGCTGCAGCTTGCCGCATTAGATAATGTTACACTGCTGGAAGGCAACCATGAGGCTAACTTGCGGGATTACGACTTGCCGGATGGCATTGCTTCGAAGGAGTTCCGCATGCAGACGGCACCGGAGCTGGCGCAAGCAGGCCTGAGCAGGAAGGCTGTATATAATTTTTACAGGAAATTATCGCAGTGCTTCTGCTATACATATCAGGGGAAAAAGGTTTTGGTAAGCCATGGCGGCTTGGCGCGGATGCCGGAGAATTTATCCTTGGTGGCAACAGCGGAGCTTATTTACGGCACCGGCGTGTATGAGGATGCTTTGGATGTTGATATGTCCTTTGCCAAGCACGCAGCTGCAAACGAGTATCAGGTTCACGGACACCGCAATTATGAGGGTGTGCCGGCGGATGTTAACGAGCATTGCTTTAATCTGGACGGAGCGGTGGAAATGGGCGGTCAGCTGCGGGCGCTGGAGCTTAGCGAGGATGGCTTTGTGACGAAGATGATTGCTTCGAACAAGCTGCTATGAATATCAAAAGCTGAAACTGAAGCGAGCCTGGAAAATCAGATTTTTGGCATCACGAAGGCTTGCGTGTGATTGAAGCTATGTATCACCCGGAAAATTGTGTGGCAGATTTTTTTGCTTTAATATAGAGTAATATAAAAAAGACCTAATAATATTAGTTGATAGCTAATTTTATCAGGTCTTTTTGATTGCGCAATTTTTTCTAAAGTAACGTTTAAGCAAATACATTACGTAGACAATGGCTTGTGTATTCTTCGCTTCCTGATTTATATATCTATAGCAGAGTGAAGCAGTATCTGATTAATAGTAATTACGCAAAAGTACATAGTAAGTAGTTGTTTTTAGTATGCGCCTTTTATAGTACATATCAAAATAAAATTCATTTTGATTAATAAGAACAATAGTTATTGAAACTGAATTTATTATAAAGCCTATTAAGACTGTAATTGCAGTAGATAAAAAAACAGTTGACTGCCATGCTGCTATTTGGTTTATAATACTGTCGACGATATAATATATCGTTAGTATTGCTACGAATAGAAAAGTAGTATTTGATATCAGAAAGGGGCTGTAGTATGAGTACTAGGCGAGTTAGTAGTACATTAATGATGTTATTTGTTTTAGGCAGTTCTATGAATGCTTTTGCACAGAATAATGATGTACTCGATGAAAATTTTGTTTTAGATGAAATGGTGGTGTCGGCTACACGTAGTGAAAAGAAATTATTAGATACTGCTGCCAGTGTCAGTGTTATTACTGATAAAGATTTAAATCAGATGCATATCAATAATTTGGATGAAGCATTTGTCAAGATTCCGGGAGTATATGTAGGTCGTTTAAGCGGGATTGGTTCAACTACTTCTCAGACAGTAATGAGAGGTGTTAATGCAGCGAATTCTGTAGCAGTATTGGTCGATGGTGTTCAGGTAAATGATTCTTATAATGGTTCCGTAACATGGTCTGCTATTCCTGTAGATATGGTAAAAAGGGTAGAAGTACTTCGTGGACCTGCATCTGTTCTTTATGGTGGTAACGCACTTGCCGGTGTAATTAATATTATCACTAAAGATGTGGATAAAACATCCGTCAATTTAAAATTGTCATATGGATCTAATAATACTCAAAATCATAGCTTATATGTTGCCGGAAAAGCCAGTGATAAATTAGATTTTAATGTTAATTACGAAAAGAAAAAAACAGACGGTTATATTACAGATCCGGTTTTGAGCTCTAAAGCTGTTATTGGGGCTGAAACTACTACTACTAACACCGGAGCGAAGAGATGGATAATCGGTAATAAGGGTAAAAGACAATGGGATGAAAACACTGTTGGAGTTGGGTTCAAATACCATTTCGATGAATCTAAATCTTTAGCTTTAGATTTTACTAAAAATGAATATGAGTATTCTTATTCTGCGCCCACAAGTTATTTTGGTGATGATATTATAAAGAAGGCAGGAACATATTTTTCTACTCCAGGTGAAAAAGCGTCTAATAAATATAACATGACCTATAATGATAGCGAAAATGGCTGGAAAGCTGTAGTAGGTTATAGTGATCAATACAAACAGCATGATACAAGTATTTCTAAAGCAACTGATTCATCTAAACCAAATACCAGGTTTTCTTTTGATTTACAAAAAAACCAAACAATTTCTGCTAATAACAATGCAGTATTTGGATTAAATTACAGAAAAGATAAGATGGATGCTACTGTCTATAAGCTGGCAGATAAGTTTAACAGTGACAGTAAGATAGCAGTGGATTCTATGGCTAGCGGAACTAATAAATCTTTCTCTGCTTATATTATGGATGAGCATAAATTTTCTGACAGATGGACAGCTACAGCAGGCTTACGCTATGATAAATGGTCTACAGACGGAAGAATTCTGTTACCTAATAAAACTGAAGCCATTAATTATGACGAGTCTACTTATGATAATTGGAGTCCGAGCTTAAGCGTTATGTATAAACCGGAAGCTGACAGCAGTGTATATTTGTCATGGGGTAAAGCTTTTGAAGCTCCGTCATTATATAGAATGTATTCTTCCAGTTATAGCTCCAATGTATATAATATTGCAAATCCTAATCTTAAACCACAGAAGGCTGAGACTTTTGAATTGGGCTATAAAAAAGACTTAAACAATAAGTCTGCAATAGGTGTATCTGTTTATGATACAAAGTATAAAGGCTTGCTGTATAAAAACTCTTTAGGCGTGGTAGATGGTATGAATGCTACATGCTACCAAAACGCTGGTGAAGCAGAAGCGAAAGGCTTTGAACTGGAATTAAATCATAATTTTGATGATAAATGGAGTGCCTTTTTAAATTATACCTATCAAAATCCTGTAATAAAAAAAGCTTTAAAGGCGACTGAGAAGGATAAATATGTTACGGCTATTCCTAAAGAAGTATTTCGTGCAGGTGTTACCTATAGTGATGATAAATGGAGCGGCCTGCTAACAGGAGAATACATCAGTAAACGATTCAGCAAAACAGATAACAGTGATACAGTTAATGGAGTCTATGGTTCATACGATCCATACTTTATTATGAATATGGATATTAGTTATTCATTTAACAAGAACTATACTTTAACTGCATCGGTAAATAATATTTTAGATAGAGATTTCTTTAATTATTATTATCAACCCGGACGTACATATTCTGTAGAACTTAATTACAGGTTCTAATTTAATTATTATGCGTATGGAGGACTTATGAATTATATTTTGTTTGTATCCAATAAAGAAAGTGTCAATCCGTATTATATTGCTGCCTGGAAAAATGTTGCTGTAAGCAATGGAGTAAGTGAAAGTAATATAAAATTTCAGATGTTCAGCGGAACAGAAAAAACTTATATGGATAGCAATGAAGTAAACGAATACTGCAAGGGTATAGTTGTCAATTGGATGGGACAAAAGGATGATAAAAGAGTTCTCCATATTTTGAAACTTGCTCGAGAAAAAACAATTCCGTTATTAGCAAATTTTACTTATGGTAACGATAAGGCAATACATTTACTGACTGATGGTATTGCTGACCAAATTGCTTCGTATATGGATAATGGCGGTATGTATAATATTAAAAACTTATACTTGTATTTACTTAATATTTTTTTGAAGATGAATGTAATTTACAAGAATCCTGAGGCATTGCCTTGGTCTGTTATTTATATGCCGGAAGAAGATAATGTGCTGGAAAAAGAGGTTTTTTTTGAGAAGTATTATAATTCTTCTTTGCCTACTGTAGCAATTAATTTTCCTAGAGAACATTGGGCTTGGGGACATACTTTATACATAGACAGTTTGGTTAATGAATTACGAAAATTGAAATGTAATGTATTGCCTGTTTTTTCTCATTGGAATCGTGATAGAGAGAGAAATATACCGGGGTTTGAAAATAATATTTTGGAATTGGGCTATTTTAAAGGTGCTTTTATACCACAGGTATTAATAAATTGCTTATGGTTTTCTCTAACCGTTGGCAGAGATGTTGAAGACAAGGATTTATTGAAGAAGTTAAATATACCGATACTTCAAGGTGAAATACTTTTGCAAGATGTAGAAAGCTGGGAAGCGTCTAGTTATGGTTTAAATGAAAACGAGCTTCAAGCAAATATTATTATGCCGGAATTCGATGGAGTTGTACATGGTGTACCATTAGCTGGACAAAAAAAAGATGGTACTCTGGTAACTATGGTGCCAATTTATGATAATATAAAACTAATGGCAAAAAGAGCTTATTGTTGGGCACAGTTGAAACTCAAGCAAAATAAAGATAAAAGGATAGCTCTTATTTTTCATAATTATCCTGCAGGAAATGCTACTATTGGAACTGCTATGGGTTTAGACTCCCTTCGCAGCGGAGAAGTGATTTTAGAAAACCTTCGAAAAGCTGGCTACAAAACTGATGCGCTACCTAAGGAATCAGGATGGCTTGCCGAAAAACTGCTTTCTAGTTTTACTAATGAGGTTGAATTTTTAAAATCAGATCTTGAGCCATGTGGCAAATATCCTGTTAGTAGTTATAAACAATGGTATGGAAATTTAGGCGTGGACACTAGAAACCATATTAAAAACAATTGGGGCGAAATGCCCGGAAATTCGTTTCTTACTGATACAGGAGAAGAATTTAAAATTGCAGGGTTTAAACAAGGAAATATATTCATAGGAGTCCAACCGCCAAGAATTGCTTTTGGTGATATTCAAAAAAGTTTTCATAATGGAGATATTCCCCCTACACATTACTATTTGGCTTTTTATCGATGGTTAGTGGAAGAATTTAAAGCCGATGCTGTAATACATCTTGGTACTCATGGCAGCCTTGAATGGCTACCGGGTAAAAGTACAGGTTTGTGCAAAGCCAGCTATCCATATTTGGCTATAGATAGTCTTCCTAATATATATCCGTATTTAATGTCTATTACATGCGAAGGACTGCAGGCGAAAAGGCGTGGCGCTGCAGTATTAGTTGATCATTTACCGGCTCCTTGTGAAGAAGCCGGATTATATGGTGAAATGCGGGAACTATATGATTTGGTAGAGCAGTATTTAGAAGCCTATAGATTACAAAGTTCTACAGTTTCGCAATTAGAGCAAGTAATATCTGAATTACTGCTTAAGGAAGATATGAAATGTTTTTGTAATAAGGAAAATGAAATTGATTTTTGTGAGCAGATGGAGAATTTACATGCTTATCTTGAGAAAATATCTTCAAACCAATGTAGAACAGGTTTGCATATATTAGGTGACTTAGGTTCTGAAGCGGATTTAAGAAATCTGATTAATAGTTTTACTCAGGGTAACAATGAACTTAAAGAAATTGTTCTGGATAAGTTGAGCCATACTGATGAAGAAATAACAAATATACTTAAAGGTTTAGATGGTTGCTATATTGAAAGTGGCTTATCCGGTGCCCCTTCAACAGGTATGCTGGATTGTCTTCCAAGTGGTAAAAATTTTTATGGTGTGGATCCAAGGTTACTACCTTCCAAGTCAGCATGGATTATTGGTCAGCAATTAGCAAATCAGGTTATACAACAGTATATTGAGGAAGAAGGAAGATATCCCGAACGTATTGCTATGATATTTTGGTCAGGCACCAATATGCGTACCAAAGGCTGCGATATAGCTCAGGCAATGGCGCTTTTAGGTGTTTCGCCAGAATGGAATACTAATGGGAGAATAAGTGGTTTTAAGGTTATCCCGTTAGACGTTTTGAAAAGACCACGTATAGATGTTATAGCGCGAATAAGCGGTATGTATAGAGATTCGTTGTATCCTACTGTAGAATACTTGGATGAATGTATTAAATGTATTATGAAATTAGATGAGGATGGTGATGTTAATTACCCGCGTAAGCATATAATGGAGGATGCAAATGAATTAGAGACAACAAACTACGATAATTTGCAATGCAGAATTTTTGGCAGTGCACCTGGAACTTATGGTGCTGGTGTTAATTTGGCAATAGAAAGCAGGAACTGGCAAAGTATTGATGATTTAAGAGATGTATATGTATCTTGGGGAAGTTATGCTTATGGTAAGCAAATTAAAGGTCAATTTCTGCCAGAAGTTTTCTCCAAACAGCTTAGCAAAGTTGATTTAACGCTAAAAAATGAAGACCATTACGAGACAACGATGTTAGAATCAGATGATTATAATGCGTTTCATGGTGGCATGATTGCTGCAGTACGTAGTTTATCAGGAAAAGATCCCAAGTCATTTTGTGGGAATTTGTCTAAAAAGGATGCTGTTAGTGTTCAAAGTTTATCAGAGGAAATGAAACAGTTATACTTATCTCAAGTACTGAATCCTAAATTTATTCAGGGAATGAAGAAACATGGATATAAGGGTGCAGCTGATTTATGTAATATTGTAAGTCATAGCTTTGCTTGGGATGCAACCAGCAATGTTATTGAGGATTGGATGTATAATGATTTGACTAAAATGTATGTCCTTTCAAAAGATGTCAAAGAATGGTTAAAAAAAGTAAATCCATGGGCTTTAAAAAAAATGTGTGCTGTTTTATTAGAAGCAAAACAAAGAGGGTTATGGAATACGCCTAAAGAACTTGAGAGTGCTATTATGCAAGAGTTTTTAGAAATTGAGGGCGATTTAGAGGAACTAAGCGATGAATAGATATAACAAAAAATATATATTGTTTTTCAGTATTTTTATCTTATTTTTGAGTTGCTTGATAACTGTATATATTATAGGTGGTAATCAGACTGATAGGAAAAATAGTTATTTCGTTGTTGATGATTCAGGCTATAAAACTATTTTCGATGCTAAGCCTACGAGAGTTTTGTGTTATAATCTTACATATGATACTATTCTTTTAGGAATTGTGCCTGCCGATTATTTAGTAGCTAAAAATTACCTTGACAAGGATCCAGCAATTTCGTATATTGCTGAGGAAACAAAGAATATAAAGACAGAATATAGGTTGTTTAAGCAACTCGGTGAAGAATCAATTATGGCGATGAATCCTCAGGTTATCTTTGTACCTGATACTTTAGATAAAAATGTTATTGAATCTTATAGAGCAATGGGTATAAAGACAGTTGTCTGTAGAGGTCCCAATAGCATTGATGATATCAGGTATAACATAAGACTAATGTCTCAGTCCTTGGGTAAGGAAGAAAATGGTGATAAATTAATACGTGAAATGGATAGACAGCTAGCAGAAGTTCATGATAAGATTCAATTGAAACAAGCTGAACAACCGGTTGTTATGTTAGTATCCAGAATGAGACAGTACGGAGGAATCGGCTGCGTCTATGATGATATTTGTAAGCGTGCCGGAGTAAGAAATGCAATTAGTATGCAGGGGATACATTATGGTGAAACTGTAACCAAAGAATCTATTATAGCCTCAAATCCTGATATTTTTCTTGTTTCTGCAGGTAGAGAATATGAAGAAGCCATAGATGTTCAGTTTAGAAAAGAATTTTTAGAGGATCCTGCTTTTCAACATTTGAAAGGAATGCAAAGAGTAATAGAGATACCTGATAGATATATTTATTCAAATTCACAGAACTGTGTTTATGCTATCAAGGGATTGTATAATAGTATTTATGGACCTACTTTTGATATGAAGGAAGAAAAATTGTTAAAGGGTTATTAAGAAGGGGTACCATGGTAAAATCAATTAGAAATATATTTACATCGGGTGAAATTGCAAAGCTTGCTAATATTTCGAAGCAAACGCTAAGTTACTATGAAAAAGAAAAGTTGTTAAAGCCTGCTAAAAGAAATCAAGATAATAATTACGCGTATTATTCTTTAGCGGAACATCATGTGTTAGAAATGATTGTTTGCATGAGACGATTAGGTTTTTCTATAAAGAATATACGTGAGTTTTTGAATTACCGTGATGAAAACATCGTAAGTAATCTTTTGAGGAAAAAAGAAGAAGAATTAATCCTTGAACAGAAAGAACTTATGGAAAAAATGCTAAGTGTGCAAACTATTCTTAGGAAAACGGACCACATAAGAAATCTGATATTGGATAGAGTTTTATTGGAACAACTTCCTGAATATAAGATGTATGTTTCTCAATATCTATCTTCTGTGGATGGTGATAAAAATAATCTTATTATAAGGTTGAATTTCCTGAAAAATCTTTTTAGGCTTAATAACTGTGATTTGACTACAGGTTGGTTTTTGAGTCAAGATAACACTAAAAAGTTTCAATGTAGTCCTGTAAGCAGGTTCTTTGCTATGGATAATTATAATTGTATTGATGATTTTCGAAAACTGGTTAATCATAAGACAAAAAATCAATGCTATGTTTCGATATATGGAAAGGGTAACTATCATCATTGCTGTGAAGCATGGATAAAAAAGTGTTTTCAATTTATTGAACGTAATGAACTTGAGATAAATGGTGATACAATAGTTTCTTTTGAAAAGGACTATTGGATTACTAATGACAAGAATGAATATGTTTTTAAATTATCAATACCTGTAAAATGATTTGTGAACTAGCAAAATAATACAATATATAAATATTTTCAAGTGTATGAGTTAGTTTTATTTACGGTATCTATGAGATAAGCGGTTTCTCGGGCATAAGGGAGGCCGCTTTTAACTATGTGGTATTGTATCAGTAATTTTCGTAAGCGGTTAATACAGTCAGCTACGTATTTAGATACTGGTAATCTTTTTCTTGGTTCCGAAAAGCTATTTAAATATAAGTTCTATAAAATATTTAGGCTTTTGCACTTGACGAATTTTGGAAAATGATAAACAATTATATTTAAAGGATTTTGGGAATATAATAGGATATCGAATGATAGAATACTTTTTACAGGATTTGACGATGGGAATGACGGATGTAGTCCTAATGTTATGCAGAATCTTTTTTATGACTAATTCCGCATAGAAGCATACAAGGTTACGTGCCTTGCTTAAGTATGCAAAATGAATAAATTTTTTTTTCTTTAAAAGCGATTCAATTCATACAGGAGCAGAAAAATGATTGATAAAATGCTTATTCGTGGCGCGAAGGTCCACAATCTGAAAAATATTGATATAGACATTCCCTTGGGAAAAATCGTCGGCATTGCGGGTGTATCCGGATCCGGCAAATCATCCCTGGCGCTTGGCGTGCTGTACGCCGAAGGTTCACGCCGCTATCTGGAGGCACTTTCTACCTATACACGCCGCAGAATGACGCAGGCCTCCCGTGCTTCCGTAGATGAAGTGCTGTATGTTCCTGCGGCTTTGGCTCTGCACCAACGTCCGGGAGTGCCTGGTATCCGCAGTACCTTCGGCACAGGCACGGAGCTGCTGAACAGCTTGCGCCTTATGTATTCGCGACTTGCCAGCCATCGCTGTCCCAACGGACATCACCTGGAGCCGACGCTTTTGGTTGCTGCAGGCAAGAAGCTGACCTGCCCGGAGTGCGGCGAGCAGTTTTATGCGCCGTCTGCCGAGGAGCTGGCCTTTAATTCGCAGGGAGCCTGCAAAACCTGTGGCGGTACCGGCAGCGTCCGCACGGTAGATTTAAACACGCTAGTGCCGGATGAATCGCTTACCATAGAGCAGGGCGCTGTTGCACCTTGGAATAGCCTCATGTGGTCGCTGATGACTGATGTCTGCAAGGAGATGGGCGTGCGCATAGATGTACCGTTTCGCGAGCTGACGGAGAGGGAGAAGGATATCGTTTATCACGGTCCTGCGGAAAAGAAGCATATTCTCTACCATCCCAAGAAAAGCAATTCCAACGATTTTGCCGAGCTTGATTTTACCTACTTCAACGCTGTTTATACAGTCGAAAATGCGTTGTCTAAGGTAAAAGATGAAAAGGGCATGAAGCGCGTAGAAAAGTTTTTAAAGGAAGATATCTGCCCCGACTGCCACGGTACGCGTCTTTCCGTAGCTGCGCGTGCGCCGAAGCTGTTGGGGATTTCGCTGGCTGAGGCCTGCCAAATGACACTGGTGCAGCTGGTAGCGTGGGTGCAGCGTGTTCCCGAAAGCCTGCCGGAGGCAATGCGTCCGATGGCGGAACGCATCTGTGAAGCTTTTACCGGCACTGCAAAACGTCTTATGGATTTGGGACTCGGTTATCTTACGCTTGACCGCTCCGCTGCTACACTTTCTACCGGAGAGAGGCAGCGGATGCAGCTGGCGCGTGCTGTCCGCAATCGTACTACCGGAGTTCTTTATGTGCTGGATGAGCCGTCAATCGGTCTGCATCCTTCCAATATCGTGGGACTGACCGGCGTAATGCATGACCTGGTGGCAGACGGCAACTCTGTAATCCTTGTGGACCATGATACGCAGATTTTGCAGGAGGCAGACTGGCTTGTGGAAATGGGACCGCAGGCAGGTGCCGGCGGCGGTCATGTAATTGCGCAGGGAACAATACCGGAGATAGAAGCAAATCCTGCTTCGCAAATCGGCCCGTTCCTTGCCGGAAAGGCAGCGGCAAAGCGGAAAAGCTGCGCTCAGAAGCAGGAGCTGTTTGCTGACGGCACCATTCATCTTGCCACTGCGCAAATTCATACCGTTAAGCCGTTGGAGATAGATATTCCCAAGGGACGCTTGACAGTTGTCACCGGCGTATCGGGTTCCGGTAAAACCACAATGGTTTTGGAAAGCCTTGTGCCTGCGCTGGCTGCGGCGATTGACGGCAAGGCGCTGCCTGAGCATATCCGTGCCGTTAATGCCGAGGGGATTGAGCACGTTAAGCTCATTGATGCTACGCCTATCGGAATTAATGTCCGTTCTACTGTGGCTACTTATGCAGGCATTCATGATGATTTGCGTAAGCTCTACGCCAAATTGCCGGAAGCTAAAGCGCATGAATATAAGGCAGGTGCTTTTTCGTACAATACAGGCTCGCTTCGCTGCCCCGGATGCGACGGAACAGGCGTTGTCAATCTGGACGTACAGTTTTTGCCGGATGTGGATATACCATGCCCGGACTGCCGCGGTTCGCGGTACGCGAAGGCGGCCTACGATATCAGGCTGACGAACGAGGCGGGGGAGAGTGCTTCGTTGCCGGAGCTGATGGCTATGGACGTAAACACTGCTCTTGAGTTCTGCAAAAATATGAAGGGCATCAGCCAAAAGCTGAACGTTCTGCGTCAGCTGGGACTTGGCTATTTAACATTGGGCGAGGAAACGCCGGGTTTATCGGGAGGTGAGGCGCAGCGCTTGAAGCTGGCCAGTGAAATAGGCAGGACGCAGCATGATTCCGTCTTTGTCTTTGATGAGCCTTCGATTGGTCTGCATCCCCTGGATGTGCAGGTGCTGCTGGAGGTTTTTCAGGCACTTTTGGATAATGGAGCAACGGTTATCGTCATAGAGCATGATCTGGACGTTATCCGTAACGCTGACTATATTATTGACATGGGACCTGGCGGCGGTGATGCAGGCGGACGCATTGTGGCTTGCGGAACGCCGGCGGAGATTAAGGCAAACGCAAACAGCATTACCGGCAAATTTTTGTGATTGCGCTTGGAGTGATAAGAGAATAGTAAAAAATAAGAGCTGACTTTTGCGAATTGCGAAAGTCAGCTCTGTTTGTGTGCGGGGAAAATGTTATTTTTTTGTGCTGTCAAGCTGCGTGAAAGCTTGGCGATAAACTCGAAGATAGTGCAAGCAAGAAAGCCTATTTGTGATATAATAAAAGAAAAATCACTTAAGCAGAGCTTTATGCTAAAATATAAGCTATAACAAGCTATAGTAATAGGGAGGTTAAAGACATGATTGAGCTGAGCAGCAAACAAAACTGTACAGGCTGCAGTGCCTGCGCCAATATCTGCCCGCGTGGGTGTATAAGAATGACGGCGGACGAGGAAGGCTTTTTGTATCCCAAGGTTAACGAAGAAATGTGCATGGATTGCGGTTTATGCGAAAATGTCTGCCCTATGCAGCACAAGCCGCAGCAGCATGAGCTGCTTGCTGTGTATGGCGCCAAGAACAACGATGATGCAGTGCGCTTTACCAGCTCCAGCGGGGGAATGTTTACGCTTTTTGCTGAAGAAATCCTGAAGCAGGGCGGTGTTGTGGTCGGTGCGGCGCTGGACGAGCAGCTTAATGTGCAGCATGTGCTTGTAGATAGCATTGCCGATTTGCCTAAGCTGCGCGGTTCGAAATATGTGCAGAGCAAAATCGGCAAGATTTACAGTGAGGTACGGCAAATTTTACGTGCAGGCAGAAAGGTTCTGTTCAGCGGTACGCCTTGCCAAATTGCCGGTTTAAAGAAATATCTGGTAAAGCCGTCGGAGAATCTTTTGACGGTTGATGTTGTTTGTCATGGTGTGCCTAGTCCCAAGGTTTACCATAAGCATTTGCGGGAGCTGGCGCAGGAGGCAGGCGAGCCTGTTGTGCAGGTGAAGTTTCGCGATAAGGCGAAGGGTTGGAAACAGGGCGAGACCTTGTTCTTTACCGAGCATCAGCGCTTTGGGGCGAGCAAGAGGCAGGAAACGTATATGCGTCTTTTCCTGAATAATATCAGCATCCGTCCGTCTTGCGGCGAGTGTGCGTTTAATAATAAGCGAAGCCTGGCGGATATCACGATTGCCGATTATTGGGGCATTGATAAGCAGTTCCCAAAATTTGATGATGATAAGGGCGTTACGCTGGTGCTGGTGAATAGTGAAGCTGGAGCGGAATTGCTGGCGAGCGTCAGTGATAAAGCGGAGCTTTTGACAACAGATTTTGCCAAGGGCGCGGAGTATAATGTGGCGGTGAGCAAGTCGCTGCCGCTAAATCCTAAGCGGGCATTTTTCTTTGAGCATCTTGATGAGTATACGCTGAAAGAGATGGTGGAGAGGTGTTTGGATGATAAAGAAGGGAAGATGAAACCGTTGTTTTAAAATTACAATTCCCCCCACAAAGGAGGTTATGCATCATGTACAACAAATATCTTGCAGAGCTGAGCAAAGAACAGCTTTTGGAGCTGATAGAGCTCTACGCGAAAAATTGGCTGGCGCATGACGGCGTCTGGTTCCAGTCGATTGAAGGCAAATTCGGTATGGCGGAGGCCATGTACCATGATGAGGAGGCGTGGAAGCGCTTTACCGTCATCGAAGCCAAGCGCATCAAGGAGTTTTTGCAGCTGCCGGAGAATCCCGGCTTAGAAGGCCTGGAGCAGGCGTTGCACTATCGCTTTTACGGCAATTTGAACGAGCATGAATGCATTCGTGAAGGCAACAGGCTTGTTTACCGCAACCGCGACTGCCGTGTGCAGACGGCGCGCAGCCGCAAGGGTATGCCGTATCATCCTTGCAAATCGGTCGGCATTTACGAATACAGCGGTTTTGCAGCTACGATTGACGCGCGCATTAAATGCCGTTGCCTGAGCTGCTTCCCTGATTGTACGGAAAGTCCTGACGGCTGTGCGTGGGAATTTTATCTGGAAGAATAGTAGAGAATTTGCTGTTATAAAATTTAAATGGGCATATGTCAAAAATATAATTGACATATGCCCGCTTCGCTTATATAATGGACTTAGAGAGGAGGAAATCAGATGCCTAGGAAAGTAAAATGCAGAAAGGTTTGCCATTATCCGCAAACGCTGGAGTTTTTACCGCAAAACAATAATGCAGAGCAGGAGCCTATTGTTCTTACCGTTGACGAATACGAAGCGATACGCCTGATTGACAGGCGAGGCATGAGTCAGGAGCAGTGCGCGGCCTTTATGCAGATTGCGCGGACGACAGTGCAGCGCATTTACGAAACGGCGCGCAAGAAGCTGGCGGATTTTGTTGTAGAAGGACGGCCGCTGCGTATTGAAGGCGGAGATTTCCGGCTCTGTAACGGTAGCAGTACAGGCTGCGGCTGTGTTGATTGCTTTAAGCAAAAATTATATGAAAAATACAAGGAAAAGGGAGAAGATATCATGAGAATTGCAGTAACCTACGAAAACGGCGAGATTTTTCAACATTTCGGACATACCGAGGAGTTTAAGGTTTATGATGTGCAGGACGGCAAAGTTGTTGCGTCTGAGGTTGTGAATACCAACGGCCAAGGTCATGGTGCTTTGGCAGGCGTTTTAACCGCGCTGAAGGCAGACGTTCTGATTTGCGGCGGTATCGGCGGCGGTGCGCAGATGGCTTTGGCTGCTGCAGGCATTAAGCTGTACGGTGGTGCAAGCGGCAGTGCGGATGCAGCGGTAGAGGCTTTGCTGGCAGGCAATTTGGACTACAACCCCGCTGTTAAATGCAATCACCACGGTGAGCACGGCGAAGGTCATACCTGTGGCGAGCATGGCTGCGGCGGACATCACTGATATAAGATAAACTACGAATACTTCATTGCAAAGGAGACCTGATGTAAATGGCGATTATTGTAAACCCGACGGCTGCAGAGTTCAAGCAGATGCTGGCCGAAAAGAAAACCTTTCTGGCGGATTTTTATGCGACTTGGTGTGGTCCTTGTAAGATGCTCAGTTACGTGCTGGAGGATATTGCTAAGGAGATGGGTGAGCGCATAGATATCGTGAAGATTGATATAGATAAGGAGCCGGAGCTGACGGAGGAAATGGATATAACCATTATTCCCGGTCTGTTCTTTATCAAAAACGGCGAGGTTGCTTCGCGTTATGCCGGTTTTCTGCCGAAGGAACGATTGCAGGCAAGACTGGAAAAGCTGTTGGGCAACGAGCCGCCGGTGGAGCAGGCTCCCGATAGAAGCTATGACCTGATTATTATCGGCGGCGGTGCTGCCGGTCTGACGGCAGCTGTTTATGCGCGCCGCGCTGGCTTGAAGACTTTGGTGCTGGAATCCTTCGCTCCCGGCGGCAAGCTGATAAAAACCTTTGAGATTGAAAACTGGCCCGGCATCAAGAACGTCAACGGCTCCCAGCTGGCCTATGATATTTACGAGCAGGCTATGGCGTTGGGTACGTCCTATCTTTATGAGAAGGTTGCAGCGCTGGAGATTGAAGGAGCGGAGCGCCGCGTGCGCTGCGAAAGCGGTGCGGAGTTTACGGCACCGGCTGTGATTATCGCCACCGGTACAGTGGAGCGCTTACTGAACATTCCGGGCGAGCAGGAGATGATCGGCCGCGGCATCAGCTTCTGTGCTGTCTGCGATGCGGCGTTCTACCGCAATAAGCTGGTAATTATTGTGGGCGCAGGCAATGCTGCCTTTGAGGAATCACTGTATCTTGCGGAATTTGCATCGAAGGTTACGATTCTGGCGCGTCGCGATGTTATTAGCGCGGAGCAGATTACGCAGGATAAGGTGGCCGCTAATCCGAAGATTGAAGTGCTGACTTGGCGTGTACCGCAGGAGGTTATTATCGAAAATAATCGCGTTGCGGGACTCAAGGTGCTTAATAAACAGACGGGAGCAGTAGAAACGATGCTCGCAAAAGGCGTATTCCCGTATATCGGTGCGGACCCTGTTACAGAGTTTTGCCGTGATTTGGGCATCACTAATGACAAGGGTTATCTTGTTGTAAGCAGCGATATGTCGACTGCTGTTCCCGGTGTGTATGGCGCAGGTGACGTGTGCGACAAGGTGCTGCGTCAGGTTGTAACGGCGACTAATGACGGTGCTATTGCGGCTCAGAGTGCTTTGAAGTATTTGCGTTAAAGGACGTCATTATGAAAAGATTTGCAGTGGTAAACGAGGACAGATGCGTTTCCTGCGGTGCCTGCACGCAGGTGTGCCCGCGTCAGGCAATCAGTATATACAAGGGGTGCTTTGCAAGAGTGGACAGGGAGCGCTGCATTGGCTGCGGTCTCTGTGCCAAAACCTGTCCTGCAGGCAGCATCAGGGTGGCAACAGATGGCTAAGAAAGTACAGCATTGGTATGATTATCTTTGGCTATGGCCGATAATTTATTTTGTCCTGGGCTTTTTCAATATCCTTTTTGCCTGGCTGGGAATGATTGACTTTATGGTGCCTGTTTTATTGGCGCTTTTTGGCGGCAACAAGCTGTTCTGCAATCGTTATTGCGGACGCGGGTTGCTGTTGGCAAAGATGGGCGGCGAGTGGAAGTGGTCGCGTAACCGTGCTACGCCGGAGCTTTTGGTCGCCAAATGGTTCCGCTTCGGCTTTCTGTGCTTCTTTATGGCTATGTTTGGCAACATGCTGTGGCAGACCTATCTTGTAGCTGTGCAGGCGCAGTCTTTGCGTGAGGCTGTAACGCTGCTTTGGACGTTTAAGGTTCCCTGGGCGTGGGCCTATACCGCAGGCAGCTCTTCGGCGTGGGTTGCGCAGTATGCCTTTGGCTTTTACAGCGTAATGCTGACCTCTATGCTGCTTGGCTTAGTTGTAATGGCGCTGTTCAAGCCGAGAACCTGGTGTACCTTTTGCCCGATGGGTACTATGACGCAGATGATTTGCAAAATGAAAAAATAGCTTGCAAAATATTTACAAGCATATGAAAAATGACCTCCTGTAATCAGATGTAAAAATCTGCTTGCAGGAGGTCTTTTTATGTGTAAAAAACACAGCAGACACTGAATCTGCTGCGTATTAAAGATTGAATTTGATGTTGTTATCGATGCTTATTCCTGCCAGCCCTTGCATAAATCTACCCAGCCCTGACAGTTGGCGCTGTACTGCTCCAGTTCGTCCGGAGTAAGCTCAATAGCGCTGTTGTGGCTGCCGCAGGCAGGGAAGAAGGTTACAAAGCGTTTGAGGGAAACGTCAAGATAAACCTTAACGCCGTCGTTGATACCGAAGGGGCAGACACCGCCGATAGCGTGGCCGATATCCGGCTCTACCTCGTCAGCAGTCAGCATTTTGGCCTTGCAGCCGAAGAAATGCTTGTACTTGGCGTTATCTACCTTGGCATCGCCTGCTGTGACGATGAGGATAACGCTGTCATCATGCAGCTTAAAGGAAAGGGTTTTGGCAATGCGCGCAGGCTCACAGCCTGCTGCCTGTGCTGCCAGCTCTACAGTAGCGCTGGAGGTTGCAAACTCTATGATACGATTATCTGCATTAAATTGTTTCAAGTATGTACGAACCTTTTCTATAGACATGACAAAAGCCTCCCTTAAAAATGCTTACTGAAAATTATCAGCTAAAAAATCACAGCAATCGTCCAGCTCTGCTACATGGCAGTCCGCCAGCTTGCCTGCATCGCAGGCTGCTGCCAGGGACGGGTTAATCGGCAGGCGGGCGAGCACCTTCAAGCCGTAGGCATCGGCAGTTTCTGCCAGATGGCTGGGGCCGAAAATTTCGTAATCCTTGCCGTTATCGGGGCAATGGAAGTAAGCGTAGTTTTCAATCAGACCGAGAATCGGAATGTTCATCATGCGTGCCATTTTTACTGCCTTGGCAACAATCATGGAAACAAGCTCCTGCGGAGAAGTTACGATGATAATGCCGTCGACAGGCAGGGATTGGAAGACGGTCAGCGGTACGTCACCGGTTCCCGGCGGCATATCAACAAACATAAAGTCTATATCTGTCCAGATGGCATCGCTCCAAAATTGCTTTACCATACCGGCGAGCAGAGGCCCGCGGCAAACAACAGGGTCAGAATCATTCTTCAAAAACATATTGGCAGAAAGCACCTCCAGACCGCAGGGAGCAGTCAGAGGCAGAATACCGATTTCGTTGGCTTTGGCCTTGCCGTTTACGCCCAGGTTATGTCCCATGGACGGACCGGTGATATCAGCATCCAAAACAGCACAGCGCTTACCGCGGCGCTGCATACTGCTTGCTAAAAGACCGGTGATGAGGGACTTGCCTACACCGCCCTTGCCGCTGACTACGGCGATAACCTTTTTGACGCTACTCATCGGATTGAGCTGCGCACGGAAATCAGTTGCCTGTGTTTTTTCAGCTGCTGCGGAAGGACAGCCTTCACAGCTGCTGCGGCCGCAGGAAGATGCATTGCTGCATTGTTGTTCGTTAGACATAAATTACACCTTACTCTCTAATTGATTATGAATAAATTTATTAGTTAGCTTTTCTTACAGCCTTCAGCAGCAGGCCTACAGCGATACCGCCGAAGCAGGGAACAACCCAGCCGAAGCCGATGTCAAACAGCGGCAGGTTCTGCGCCAGGAAGTTATCCAATGCCATGAAGCGGATGTTGGCAACGCGCAGACCGTCGAAAACAGCGAAAATAGTTGTCAGTATCAGGCAGATGCGGAAGGTCAGCTGATCATCATGGATAATTGCACGACCGATGTTGAGAATTACCAGAGCGATAATAATCGGATAGAGCATGCAGATAACAGGAATGGAGAACTTGATGATGTTTTCCAGACCGAAGTTAGCTACTACCAAGCTGAAAGCAGAGACGAAGAATACCAGTCGCTCGTATTGCATACTGTTATTGCTAAGTTCGGCAAAATAACCGGAGATAGCGGTTGTCAGGCCGATGCTGGTGGTGAGGCAGGCGAAGAAGATAATCAAGGCCAAGACAACCTGACCGCCGAAGCCCATGTAATAGGTACAGATTTTGCTGAGCAGAGTTGCACCATTGGGGATAACACCGAAAACATTGATGCTCAGTGCTCCGGTGTAAGCCAGTGCTGCATAGATGATAGCAAGGAAGAAGGCTGCAATCAGGCCGGCATAAGAGCAGAGCTTGGTCAGAACCTTTTTATCGGTAATGCCCTGAGCTTCAATAGCCTTGATAGTAATAGAACCGAACAGGATTGCTGCCAGAAGGTCCATGGTATTGTAGCCTTCCTGGAAGCCGCGGAAGAACGGAGATGCAGCGAAGTCCGGATTAGGCATTTTCAGGCTGCCGGTAGGATTTACGAAAACGCAGACTACGAGGACTGCCAGACAAATCAAAAGCATGGGGGACAAAAATTTACCGATATGACCGATAATTTTTGACGGGTTAATGGAAAAGAAATAGGTCAGGACGAAAAAGAACACGGTATAAACCGGCAGGCCGATAGCTTCGCAGGAAGCAGGCAGCAGACTGTGAATACCGGTGTCAAAGGAAACGGCAGCGGTACGCGGAATAGCGAACAGCGGGCCGATAGCCAACGCGCAGAGAATGGTAACGGCGCGGGCATACAGGGGATGCATAGGCATAGCAATGGAGTCCGGGTTATCGCTTTGCTTCATAGCCATAGCGAGTACGCCCAAAAGCGGGAAGCCAACGCCGCTCAGGCAGAAGCCGAGCATGCCCCAACCAATATTTTCGCCTGCCATTTGTCCTAAAACAGGCGGGAAAATTAAGTTACCGGCACCAAAGAAAAAGGAAAATAACATCAGGCCGATAGGTATGATTAATGAAAGGTTGATTTTATCGTTTTGCATTAAGTGCTCCTTATTACTACCTTAATTAAAAGAGTAGTCTGTATTTTAAAATCATAGAAAAAGCCACCTAGTCCGTCAGGAGCATAGATGGCTTTAAAAGGCTTATTTTACCAGCAGACGGAAATATTTCTTTTTACCCTTACGGATTAACAGGCTCTTATCTGCATCAAACATGTCTGCGCTCAGGCATGCTTCAGCATCCTGCAGAACAGTGTCTGCTACAGTCAGGCCGCCTTGGGCGATTAACTGACGAGCTTCACGCTTGCTGCTGAAAACCTTAGCGGCAGTCAGTACATCAATAATCTTGGCAGTCATATCTTCCAGGGTAATTTCAATTGCCGGTACGTTGCTCATGTCGCTGGCATTGCCGCCGAAGAGAGCTTCGGTAGCCTCCTGCGCCTGACGCGCTGCTTCTTCGCCATGAACAAGCTTGGTAACCTCATAGGCCAGTACTTTTTTAGCTTCGTTAATAGCTGCATCCTTCAGTGCGCTCAGACGGCGAACCTCATCCATCGGCAGGAATGTCAGCAGGCACAGGCAGTTTTCTACGTCGCTGTCTGCAACATTGCGCCAGTATTGATAGAAATCATACGGAGAGGTTTTTTCCGGGTCAAGCCACAGAGCACCCTTTTCGGTTTTGCCCATTTTGCGGCCATCGCTGGTGGTCAAAAGCTTGCAGGTCATGCAGTAAGCAGGTTTTTGATCCTTGCGGCGGATTAATTCTACGCCAGCAAGCATGTTGGACCATTGGTCGTCGCCACCCAGCTCCATAATGCAGTTATGGTCATGGTGCAGCTTCCAGAAGTCGTAGCCCTGCATAATCATATAGTTGAATTCAAAGAAGGTCAGGCCTTTTTCCCAACGCTTTTTGAAGCATTCCGCAGCCAGCATACGGTTAACGGTAAAGTGTACGCCAACCTCGCGCAGCAGCTGAACATAGTTCAAGTCTAACAGCCAGTCAGCATTGTTGACAATAATAGCCTTGTCTTCACCGAAATCAATGAAACGGCTCATTTGCTTTTTGAAGCAGGCAATATTGTGAGCGATGAATTCCGGAGTGAGCATTTTACGCATTTCGTCCTTGCCGCTCGGGTCGCCTACCATGCCGGTGCCGCCGCCCAAAAGTACGATAGGACGATGGCCTGCGCGTTGCATATGGCTCATCATCATCAGGGCGATGAAATGGCCTACATGCAGGCTGTCCGCGGTGGGGTCAAAACCGATATAAAAGGTAATTTTTTCCTTCTCTAACAATTCTTTAATCTCGTCTTCATGGGACATTTGCTTAATAAAGCCACGTTCCATAAGCACGTCATAAACAGACATCAGATAACCTCCTTAAAATTTAAGCTGTGAAAAACAGCCTAGGCGATATATATAATCTACATTATACAATATAAGCTTGTTTTTAGCAAATGAAAAAGACTTTATAAAAGTGAAAATGGCTGATATGCAGGAAAAAATCCCGAATATCAGCCGAAAGTGTAAACTGTTATTCCAAATGAGATGTGCAATGCGGGCAACGGGTTGCGTCATCGGCAATCTCGGATTTGCAGTAAGGGCACAGACGCGGCTCCGGTGCAGGTGTCGGTTCCGGAGTGAGCTTGTTGATCTGACGAATCATCATAAAGATGACAAAAGCGAGAATCAGAAAATCCAATACGGAATTAATGAAGCTGCCGTAAGCGAGCACAGGCGCACCAGCCTTTTTTGCTGCCTCCAGTGTAGCATATTCCTTGCCGTTGAGGCTGATAAACAAATTGGAAAAATCCATTTTGCCAAGCGCCATGCCTAATGGAGGCATAACGACATCGTTTACCAGCGAGCTGACGATTTTGCCGAAAGCACCGCCGATAATAACGCCGACAGCCATATCCATAACATTACCGCGCATAGCAAATTTCTTAAAATCTTCCTTCATAGACATATATGAACACCCCTCGTTAAATATATTCTTTGTAGTATTCTAGCTAAAGGCAAAAATTCCTGCTGCTTGACGAAAAAGTGCTTGTGACATATAATAAAAGGGAATAAATTCTGCGTTATGCAGGTTCATTTAATTGGATATAGAGATGGAGGAAGAATTATGCGTGACGATTTAGTAGTACCTGGCGAAGGCGAGGAGAATTATGTCCTGGCCCGTGATGCCAGAGTTGTGACTGTACCGTTCTCTCCCTTGGAAGAACGTATGCAGAAGGAAAAACCGGAGGTTTTTGCACGTCTGCAAAAGCTGAAGGAAATTATCGGTGAGGAAACCTTCAAGCGCCTTGTAAGCAAGGTGCATAACATCAACTATGCTGATACCCGTATCATGCTTGTTGCTGAAAACGAGCTGCACCGTACCAACATTGAAAGAGAGATTTTGCCGGCTATTGCTGAGGCTTTTGAGGTTACCAGCATCCGCGTTGTGACCCAAGGATAAAATTTTTCAAAAAAAGTGTTGACAAAAGCTTAAAGATGCTTTATAATTACATTCGTTGCTGATGAACAGCAACAACAAATGTCGGGGCGTGGCGCAGTTTGGTAGCGCGCTTGTTTCGGGTACAAGAGGCCGTGAGTTCGAATCTCGCCGCCCCGACCAAATTTAAAACTTAGGAACCGCATGAGAATGCGGTTCTTTTTGTTTGCTGAAGCTTTAAAGGACGAAAGGAAAATGAGAAAAATACTGCTTTGTCCAATATTTGTCCAATATTTGCTCCAACTGCCTATTTAGAACACTTTATAACGTATTAGAAAAAGCCTGCTTTTCAACTTAATGAAATAGCAGGCTTTATTTTTTATGGCAGCAGTCCTTTGATGGCGTTTTCGTATTTATCCATAGCTTTTTGATGAGTATTTTCTAAAGGCAGTGCGTAGGTTCTTGCTGTGAAAGAAACATCACTGTGACCAAGAATTTCACAGATGTCAACAATGTCTACGCCGCGGTCCCTAAGATTGCTGCCAAAGCTGTGCCGGAAATCATGGTGCCGCATCTTGGCCAGAAGAGGATATTTTTCAAGCAGCTTCAGCCATTCCGGACACTGTTTTTTCAATCTGCGCCAACGCCGTTCAACATGATCGCGGCACATTGGGCGACCATTATCCGGAAAGACTATTAGCAAACCTAGGTTGTTACGCCAGGGAGCATCATCTACCGCAATACATCCGGGAGTGCTTAATAACAGGTTGTACCTGTTTATGGCTTCTTTCTCGGCTTGGGCAATGTAGCTTTGGTATTCGTTTATTTCGTGACGTACAAAGTTAAGCATGGGGATTTCCCTTATACTGGTACGCGTTTTGGTCTTGGAAAACTGCATTACGCCATTGTGGCGCAGAAGGTTATTGGTTACGGATACTTCCCTGAAATCAAGGACATTAGCACGAACTGCCAGGGTTTCACTGATGCGCATGCCACACATTCCGCCAAGTAAGAATGGCATATAAAGGTTGCTGTAGTCGAAGGATTTGATAATACGCAGAATCTGCAGCAGTATTTCGATAGGTACATGCATTCCCTTGGGAGGCTGCTTTGGTGGAAGTTTAATTTTGCGTGCCGGGTTTCTGTAAATCAAATCTGCAGATACAGCCCATTCGAAGGCAGATTTTAAAAAGCTCAGGTCTTCTCTGATTGTTTGGGCAGAAAGACCGGATTCGCTTAAAAGGAAGGCTCTATATTTTTCTACATGTATAAGCGTAACCTTATTAAGCTGGATACTTCCTAAAGGCTGCCGTCCAATCCTTTTAGCAAAACTGCGCATGGGGTAGAGGGAACCGGGACTCAGATCTGATTTAGATGCAATGAAAGCATCAAGCAGTTCATTGACAGTGACTTTTGACGGTTCGATATAAGTGCCCTGTGATAATTGGGATATTGCTATGGCCTCAGCTTCCTTAGCTTCTTTTTTGGTGGCAAAGTATGGACCATAAATGTATTTGTGCTTGCCGGTAGGCAGTATTTCATCGGTGCAGATGCTGTAGCTATAGGGCTTTGGCCTGCCTTTTTTTGTAATGATAGCCATAAAAATCAGCTCCTTTACTAATTTTACTTATGCAGAGCTGATTAAATTCTGATATAATAAAAAGGTAATCAGCTTCTGTTCTTGCCATGAATTGAGGGATTACAAAGCGGCTGCGTGCTGGTAACACGCTCCGCACTGCGCTCGGTGCTGGTAACACCGGGCGCTTTTTTTTGAGCAGTTAAAGTTGTTCTATTTTATCGTTATCAATATGCCAATTATCTGGAAACCCAAGTTCTTTTAAAACATTATTAACAGGGATTGTTTTTAGCTTATTGCTAAGGGTCTTGAAACGTTTTTTGAATGTGTTATGCATTATAGCGTATTCGTTCCTGCTAATGAAGCATTGAAGTGTTATGAAGGCTTCGTATGCGCTGCGCCTTTCGTCCTCCTTCTGGATATTATATTTTTCATGAAGTGGTGTCCAATACTTAGTGTTCTGGTGGCATCGGAAACCTAGTAAGCGATTATTATGCGCGCATATATTTCTTATATCATTGATATTTTCAAGAAAACTATTCAACATTTCCGGTGGAAACGGGCTGTGGTTATCAGGAATGTTTTGCCCGATAAATTCAAGACAGTCTTTACAAATCTTATTTTGCAAGGATTTTTTTGAGTGCTTTAAAAAATGACGCAGCTCTCCAAACTCGATGTGATTAACCAATACCCATATGGGAACATGTTTGTACTTTCTAAGATAGTGAGCAATGCTGCTGCTTTTGTTAGATTTATCCTTATTATGGGATAAAATTTTTCTTGAAAGGTTTGATATTGTTTTTGCGACTAACAACGTCTTGTCTTGCTCATAGCAGTTTATGTTTAAGTACGCATAAGGTTCATCCTTAAACATTTCAGCAAAACGATGTGCAAATATTGCTCTTAAATGCGTTTCTGCTTCTAAAATACCTAAAAGCAATACCTGCTTGAATTCACGTTCAAAGACATATAAGCTAGTAATTTCGTCAAAACTTGTTTGAGCAGTGTAATTATCTCCTTCTCTAGGAAAAAATCTGGCGTATCCATTGATAAGGTTATAGTAGTTTTGGCTTAAAAGATATTTTTTTGCACGTTCTTCATCGGGTATAATTAGCCCGCGCTGCTTTAAAAGTTCTATTTGTTCTTCAAGGGACTTAAATTCTTTCACAAAAAAAGACCTCCTCTGCATAATAGAGAAGGCCTTCTTCCGTACCGGTCCCCGTAGGGATACCGGCGCTTTTCCTATCTCTATTATACGCATTTAAAGTATGTATGTCAATGACAGGTATGGGAAAAAACTTGCTTTTTTATCAGCATTGTGGTACTATATATGGGTTTAGTATCTAAAACCACAATATATAGTGTTTGCGTCAACCAAACCGTCAGCCTTCCGCTGACGGAGCTGATATAATAAAAAGGTAATCAGCTCTTGGTGGTGCTTGGGTTGATGACGTTGAGCGTGTTGGTAGCACGTTCTTGCAGGTCCCTCGGTGTTGGTAGCACCGGGGGATTTTTTGCTTATGCATCTATTTTTTTGTTGCCCTTTTCAAAGATAAAGTATAAAATATGCTTAAGCATAGTGCTGTGTAATAAGGAAAGGGGGTGTTGTTATGGAAAACCATGTTGATAACTATTTAGCTTGGCTAAAAGAGAATATGACGCAGACCAAGCTTGAAAATGGTTTGATAGAAGTAACCACCCCTTTCTTAGACAGAAACAACGATTATACGCAGATTTATTTTAAAAAAGAAACGGATTCTACGTATATTGTTACTGATTTAGGATATACAGTAACTGAACTGATACTTTCGGGTGTTGATTTAACAACTAATCGTCGAAAAATGATATTTAATCAGATTCTTTGTCGCTTAGGCATACAGTATGATGAACGCGAGAAGGCACTGTTTATTAAATGTGATAAGTCAAAGTTGCCTGTTGCTCAGCATATCTTGATGCAGGGAATGTTAGATGTAAACGATATGTTTTACCTTGCTAATCGCACTGTAAAAAGTCTTTTTTATGATGATGTTTGTAAGTTCTTTGATGAGAATGATATATTCTATTCTAAAGATATAAACATCGTAGGGAAATCCGGATTGAATCATTCTTTTGATTTCTTGCTGCAGCGGAACAAAAAGAATCCGGAAAGACTGATACGTTTGCTTAATGTCCCGAACCGCTCTAATACAGAACGCCTGCTGTTTGCTTGGCAAGATGTCAGCGCCGCAAGAAACTTTGCTACAGATACATCTAAATTTATAATTATTATCAATGATAATAAGAATGTCAGTGAAACCTTATTGGAAAGCATTGACAACTATGCTGCATGTCCAATTAAGTGGTCTGATAGGAATGATTACCTGGAAAACTTGGGTTAAAACATATTAGAGTAGATAGCAGGGTGCTCTATAAATCTACACATATTGCTGAATTCGTCAAACATGGGTACTTTGTTAGTGCCGTTAATATCTTGCTGTATTGCTTGTAAGATGGGTTCGGGATTGAAGTCCGGCAGGAATTCTTGTATCCTTGTGTCTTCTAGCTCATAAGCCCATGCTGTTTCGTAGTTTTCTTGATATATATGTAAATGCGTTCCACCGACAATCTCTCCGTCAGGATTACGATGAGGTTTCGTATCTATATCGAGACGAAGCAAAACAACTGATGTTTCTACACGGTTCTGAAAAGTTATTCTTGTAATAATGCAGCGCTTCCGGTTTATGTCTATCAGATAATCAGACTGGGTGTTTATACCTCTGGCGCGGAAAGATGCCGTTTCATTATTGATTGGCATAGCAAGACGCTCGTCTAAAAACTCTTTTGGTTCATCTAAAAAATCTTGGATTTCGGTAGTTGTCAAATTCATATGATTAACCTCCTGGTACCGCCTTCCGCCGGCGGTATTTTTTTATTTTTTAGGTTTATCGAGTTGCTTGATACTTTCGCTTGGCGTAGGCAATTTTTCTGGCATTGTGCCGCCGAGTTCTTCAATAGTTTTGCGAACGGTACGACCGACTTCGTAATGCACTTTGTTGGCAGCTTCTTTGCTACTGATATTCTCACGGCGCAGTTTGTCTTCTGCCTGCGTGATGCGGAACAGGTTCGCACCGAGTTCCACACTGCCCATGTGGTCTAAAATCTCTTGATTAGGTTTAAGCTTCTTGCGACGTTTTATATCGCCAGCGGTTTCACCGCCATAAAGTCCCATGTAACCGCTATTTTGGAATTTGGCGAAGTCGAGGTTCGTTTTTACGCCTGCGGCAAAGGCTGCATCAGCGAGAGCAATGTTATGCTGTTTGATATTATTTCGTGCTTCAATGCGAGCGTCTATTTCCTTGTTGAAAGCCTCTGCTGCTTCAAGGTCATGGATATGGTCCGCACCGAGTTGCGCGAGCCACTGCTTGAATGGTTCGGCTTTAGGCGAGGGGATAGATTGGATAATACGCAGAATACCTTCTGTATTTGCGGTGTCAGTGAGACGCATTTTCCCGTCTTCTGCAAGCAATTTCAACCTGTGACAATTTGTCACGGTTTCATTGCCTTCTGCTTTCATTCTTTGCTTTAGCTTGCGCCAATAAGCTGATTTATCTGCACTGTCGGTCAATGCACCGACAACATCGACAACAGAAAAGAACCATTCTCCGGCTTCATCGTTCCAAATGGAGCGAATCTGCGCACTCTGAAACAATTTTACATCTTTCATGTCTTCATTCCTCACTTTCAAAATCTATTATCCTAAACTCTCCACGCCTTCTTCCGCCTTGCGCTGGAGCTTGGCCAGCTTAACATCAATCAAATCGTCTATTTCTCCCCACCGTCAGCATCCAGCTGGCGGTATTTTTATTTGCCGGGAATTTGCCATCTGCAAAACTGGCTAAATTGTTGTAACACAAAGCACATGGTATAATATATCCAGATATAGTTTCATCAAATCAAGGCGCTCTCTTAGGAGGGCGCTTTTTTATTTTATTTACTTTGTGCAGCCATTTCCTGCGATTGTCTGTATTGTTCAGCCAGCATTGTTCTAGTGAACGGCGCTGTAGGTTCTATTTCAAGCACAAGATTTTCAAGTTCATCTATGGTGCAGTAGAAGAATTCTTTTCTGGTATTTATTTTATTAACACGTTGCTCGTTAAGGCGCTGATGCAGAGCGCTTTCAAGGGCTACAGCGTCTTCAGAGAAAATAAAGCTATGTACGTCAAACTTAAATGGAACGCTGGCATCACCCAATTCGTTGACACGGTCTTGCGGATCAATTCTTCTTGTCATACCAATTTTAAACATTTTGTCACCAAAGGAACCAAGGTTACTAATGATATAAACATATCCGGCTTTACCATTCTGCAGGTTGGTGATTTCTTCTTTTTTAGCTTCTACTGAACTCAGTTGTTGCTCTAATTCTGCAATGCGTTTTTTGAATAACTCTATTTGTTCATCATCTTGAGAAACATTCAGCTGCTCTTGAATGTTGTTGATTTCAGATTTGTATTTATTTTCTTCCTTAACAACCTGAGCACGTTGTTCTTCTAACGCTTTTCTTTCAGCGGCCTCTTGGCGCATTTGCTCCTTAAGTGCAGCTTGTTCTTCTCTTGCTTTTTCTCTCTTCACATAATACATATATTCTATTTCTACAGCTCTCATAAAGTGACCACGGATTTCAGTGATAAAAGCTAAAATGGTAGGGGCAATAGTTTTGTTGCCTTCAGTAGCAATAGACACATATTTATTTAGCATTTTTTCGACATCAGATTTGGCTTCTTCTAAATTACCGAATTTAAGATTGTACATGATATTTTGCAATTCAGCATTTAATGCCAGAACCATTAGCTTATATATGGCAGCATATGTCTTTAATGTATATCTGGCAACATAGTTATCAGTGATTTCTTTTATGAGCTTTTCGTTTTGACGGTATTCTTTTCTTAGGTCAGGATATTCCAACGCATGAAAATCTAAGGAAACATTAGGAAGGACCTGCTCTAAATCAGAAACTAAATCTTCTATTACTTCTATGTTGTTACGAGGCAAAGCATCTCTGAATTTAGAATCAATAGCTGCAAGGGCGTTTTTGCAAAGCAGATTGACTTCTTTGACTTTCTTTTTGCTCCTTTCAATTTTGGCCTCCAGCGCATTAGCTTGCTCGGTTAAATCCGGAATGCTATTTCTGACTTGCTCTCTTTCCTGTATTTGCTGTTGTAATATATATAGCGAATCATTAGCTTCATTCATTATTGCAGTTGACTGGTTATTTGCCTGTTCGATAATTGCTTTTGCTTGCTGTTCGGCTTGTTCGAGCTTGTTGCTGGAACGCTGAGCAGCGTTTTTGATAATACTTTCGGCAGTCTGATTAGCTTTAATATAAGCATCTAATTGAGATTGGGCTTTATCAGCAGTTTCCTTGTACTCATTAGATTTTTGGTTCATTTTGTAGAAGCCGAAAGCAACTAAAACTAAAATTAAAAATTCCATGACATTCTCTCCTTAAAATTTTTTATCTCCAGCCATCTTGCAGGAATGCATAACTATAAATAGGATCTATGCCGTAAGCATCCATCAGACATATAGCGAAATTGTCAGCCTCGTTCTCATGCCTGCTGGAAGCAAAATATGAACGTCCTTCGCTGCAGAAATGATGATAGTGAGGGTGTAGCAATATGTGTCCTAACTCGTGGCTGATAACTGTCATCCGTTGCCATTCGTCCAAGCGTTCATTAACAAAGATAAACTTACGGCGGAGTATGCGTTTCCAAAAGCCATTTATATTGTTGGGGGTATCAACATAGCGGATATTGATACCGAGCATTTCAGCAATGATAGCAGGATTGCTAGAGTCAGCTTTTTCTACGAGGTGCTTTACACGTAGCTTGTAATTGTACGCCATTCATATCACCGCCTACTTCCGCTTATTCATTTCCTTAGCTTCGTAAAAGGCAGCTTCAATGATACGCATCATTTTTTCTTTATCTTCGGAGGACATCATGCGTCCGTTTAAAGTAACTTCCTCGTCCTCAAGGATTTTTTTCAGGTCTTTGGGGACTTTTTTTGTTGGTGGGGTGAGGGTGACGGATTGGCTCTGCAAACCATTATCTTCAATAATATTACTTTTTTGTATGCCAAAATGATCAGCTATTTTTTGAATAGCTCCCATGCGTGGCTCTTTTATGCCTTGTTCCCATGTTGATACAGCTTTATCACTAACACCTGCAATTTGACCTAACTCTTTTTGCGATAATCCATATTGTTCGCGCAACAATTTAATATTTTCACTGATTCCCATGATGTTGCTCCCTTCTTATTTTTATATCACTATCATATACTAAAAGTAGAAAAAAATCAACATAAGAACGAAAATAATCCACTTTTAGTAGTTGACACTCTACCAAAAGTAGATTATAATAGACTTGTAAATCAAACAAAGGAGGTGTTCAAAATGGGCTTATCTTTGAAGCAGATACGCCTTGTGAGAGAAAAAACACAGGACGAAATGGCTGAAAAGCTGGGCGTTCATGTCCAAACTTATCGCAAATTAGAGGAAAATCCTGATGAGGTAACTATTAAGCAAGCTAAAATTATCTCGGAATTTCTTGGCGTATCTTATGATGATATTTTTTTTGCCCAATAACTCTACTAAAAGTAGAATAGAAAAAGAGGTGCAACATGAACAACTTACAGATTTTCGACAGTCCCGACTTCGGACAGATTCGCACCATTCAACAGAATGGAGAACCGTGGTTCGTTGGCAAGGACGTGGCTGACATTCTCGGTTATCAAAACGGTAGTCGAGATGTCAACCGCCATGTAGATGAAGATGACAGGCAAAACTACCAAAACGGTACTTTTGAAAGTAATCGTGGTTTGACCATCATCAACGAAAGCGGTCTTTACTCTCTCATCCTCTCCAGCAAGATGCCAAAAGCAAAGGAATTCAAGCGCTGGGTGACAAGCGAAGTCATTCCGGCAATCAGAAAGACCGGCGGTTACATCGCAGGCAGTGAGAACATGACGGACGCAGAGATTATGGCGAAGGCTGTGCTGGTAGCTCAAAGCACTATCCGGCAGCGTGACCAGCGCATTAAGGAGCTGGAAAGCGATGTGGCAGCGGCGAAGCCGAAAGTGCTCTTTGCAGATGCGGTGAGCGCGTCGGACAGCACGATTCTGATTGGTGACCTTGCGAAGATTCTGAAGCAGAACGGTTACAACACCGGACAGAAGCGTTTGTTCCAATGGCTGCGTGACAACGGCTATCTGATTAAGCGTCAAGGCGCTGATTATAATAGCCCTACGCAGCGCTCGATGGAATTAGGGCTGTTCAGAGTAAAAGAAACACCAATTATCCATGCTGATGGTCACGTAACTGTCAACAAAACGGTTAAGGTAACTCCTAAAGCACAAATTTACTTTGCAAATAAATTTTTAGGGGGCAAATGCAGTGAAGGATTTGAGTAATCAACGCTTCGGGCGACTGGTGGCTATTAAGCCATGTGGTAAAAACAAATACCGTAATGTTTTATGGTTATGCCGCTGTGATTGCGGCAAGGAACATATTGTTCCTAGCGGTAAGCTGCTTCAAGGAAAATCAAAATCTTGTGGATGTTATGCCTATGACTTGCATGTTGCACAGCTTGAAAAACATGGGATAACGACCGGCGGAAAACCCAGAACTTTTGTTATATGGAATGGGATGAAAGCCAGATGTTTGAATCCGAAAGCAGTTTCTTATAAAAATTACGGTGGCAGAGGAATAAAAATCTGTGATGACTGGCTTACCTTTGCTAATTTCCATAATTGGGCTGTAAATAACGGATATCAAGAAGGGTTAGAACTGGATAGGATAAACAATGACATGGACTATTGCCCAGAAAATTGCAGATGGGTATCTAAGGCTTTCAACCTTGGGCATCAAAGAAAAACACGATTCATCGAAGTATGCTCAGTAAAGTTGAACGTAACAACTTGGTGCAAAGAAGTTGGATTATCCAAAACGAAAGCTTATAAACTTCTGCATATTGGAGAAGACGCTTTTCGCGAAGAAGTTAAGAAAAGAATTGTTGAAGGCAAAGGCCAGCAGTACTTTATCAACAAGTTTTGCGGGGCGTGATGGTGATGGAAGATAAAAATATGACGACCTGCCCGCATTGTGGGAAAGTCGTCAAAAAAGGAAACTTTTGCAGTAAATGTGGCAAGAAGCTGGCTAAGATATGTGACTGCTGGCTGATGAAGCGCCCATATCATTGCAACTTTCAGAAGTGCCCTGATATGTCAGCATTTACTTTACTGCTTCTGCATATTCAGCAAGACCAAAAGCGTAGGAAATACGTTTTTCTTGCACCAATCCTTGAAGCAATCAACAGCAAGTCCTTGAAGACCGTCAAGAAACTTAGCGTAGACCAGCGCAGCATAACGAGACTGGGGAGTTTCAACAATGATGTCTGGTATAAAATCTACTAACTGTTTTTTCTGGTCTGGTGTTAATTCGTCCAACATGTCAATGATGTGTTCGGCGGTTTGCAGAGTAGCTTCGGTCCAAGGATATGGCTTACCGCAATTATGACAGTAGGCTGGAACATCTACTGTATTGGAAAGCTTAACACCTTTATAGCCAGCAATATGTGATGACAATTTTCTTCCTTCCAACACATTACACATAGTACTGGAATAAATTGGCTTATTCATATAGTAGGCACCGCGAAGCTGGCTACCACAATGTGAGCAAGCAGAAATGACTTCGGCACCACATATTGAGCAAAAATTTTCATTTTTAGCGGCGTGTGTGCTAGTATCGCTATTTCTTAGATGACCGTTTTGGCAAACTTGAGCGGTTGTAAAGAAATGGTTTGAAGTATTCATTACCGTCACCTCCTTCCTGCGCTTTCATTATAACACGGCTGTGGAGAAGGTGAGGAAGAAGGGAGGTGAAGAGAGATGGCAATAATAATTGTTTTACTGGTAATGACTAACCTTTTCACACTGTATCTGCTTTTGGGAGTTCACTACAGATTTAAAGCTTTGGTTTTGTACATAGTAAAAAAAGGATACACTCCGCCGACAAAAGATGATTTGACGGAATGTATCAAAGAATGTGTAAGAGAAAAGCTTTAACCTATTGCAGATTTGATAAGGTTTGATATTACGAGTGAAGAAGCTTGCGTTGCAGCTTCAAGCGATTTAACGCCAAGCATGTTTAAAACCTTCTTAACCTTTTCGTAAACGACCGGGTAACGGATGCTTTCTAAAAAAGCATGTCCTGATGGCGTTAAATCTGATACGCCGATGCTGTAACCGTCTGGAGAAGTAAATTCATCCAGAAGGCCTGCTCTGATGCAATATTTAATGTGGTATACGAGCTCATCGTTGTCATATCGTGTAAGCAGTTCAAATTGAGCCGGAGGGATTGGCGGAGGCACTTCTTCGTATGCTTCGGCGAGAGATTTAGATAAAACTGTATCAATGTAAATTGCAGGATGGCGCAAATCGCTATTTTCTTCAGCCCAGAGCATAATATCGCGAACACAATCAATGTTTAATTTCATAACAAATCACCTCCTTGCTGTAATCACATTATAACACGGAGGCTACCAAGAAAAGAGGATTCAATCATGGCAAGAACGATTAAAAAAGCTGCTCCGAAAGAGCGCAGAGAGATTCCGCGCAGAATGCTTTACCCAACTGGCGAAGCTGCATTCCTGCTTTGCTGTTCCGCAGCATTCGTCAGAGAAGAGATGGACGCTGGCCGTCTGAAGTATATTGTCCGTAACAGCCGCCGCCTTGTTCCGGCCTTTGCAATTGATGATTATTTGCACGAAATGTGTTCAGGAGAGTGATTAGCATGAAAAAAATCTTAATCGCAATGCTCGCAGCCTGCTGCGTTTGGGCTGCATGGGATGCAACACGCCCGGTTGATAATTATGTTGTTAAGACCGTTGCCGGAGAGGGCGACACGCTCTGGCATTTGGTGGGCTCTGTAATGGAGCACGAGGGCGACAGCAGAGACGTTAGAGAGGTCATTCACTATGCTCGGGAGATTAGCAACATTAAGGGCACGCTTCAGCCGGGGGACATCGTGCTGATTCCCATTGAGGTGCGCAGATGAACGAAAGAGATTATGACGGCCTGACAATGGACTACTTCCAAAATCAGCTGCTTGCAAAAGGCATTACCAAAGAAATGTTTAACATGGATCAGTTTGCCGGCCTTACCACCCGGGAGCTCCAGAACATCGTAAACAACGTAAGTTTAAAGGAGGCATAGCATGAAACTGATATAGACGAAAAGCTGGCGGCCTGCGTCAAATTGGACGAAAGCCGCGTTGTAGATACCGAAAGCGGCGAAATCATCGACCTTGAAGCAATCGCAGCTCTGGAAATGGAGCGCGACAAGAAGATTGAGAACCTGGGCTGCTGGTATAAAAACCTGTTAGCGGAGGCAGAAGCTTTGAAAGCGCAGAAGAACGCTTTTGCAGAACGTGAAAAGGCTAAGAAGGCCAAGGCGGAAAGCCTTAAAGGCTTTTTGAGCCGCTATCTGAACGGCAAAAAGTTTGAAAGTGCCAAAGTAGCTATGAGCTTCCGCAAAAGCGAAGCGGTAGAGTTTGACGCAAAGTGCATCGGCGATGTTCCGGAAGAATTCCTGAAATTCAAAGATCCGGAGCTTGATAAGGTTGCAGTCAAAAAGGCTATCAAGGCCGGTGAAACTGTACCGGGCTGCGAGCTGGTAGCGCGCCAGAACCTGCAGATTAAATAAGGCGGCCTATTATGGATAACATGAAATTTTATAGTCAGCTTGCCGCTCCGCCTGCCGAAGCCATCAAGCCTATCCAGGGCGGCAACTTAAAAGGCAAAAGCGACATTAATCCGCAATGGAAGATTGAAGCTATGACTTCGGTTTTCGGACCGTGCGGTATTGGCTGGAAGTTTAACATCGCCGATGAAAAGACATTCCAGTGCGGTGACGGACAGATTTTATTGTTCCTGACTGTTGCGCTTATGTATCACGATGGAGAGGGCTGGAGCGAACCGGTCTACGGCTGCGGCGGTGACTTCATCGTTGAGAAAAACAAAAACGGGCTTGTTCCCAATGACGAAGCCTATAAAATGTGCCTTACCGACGCGCTGGGCAACGCTATGAAGTGCATCGGCGTTGCGGCTGATGTGTATCGTGGCTTGTGGGACAGCAAGTATGGTGAAAGCCACAGAACCGAGCCACAGGCACCCCGCCAAACGAAGGCTGCAGCGAAGCATACCGACAAGGTGAGCAGCTATCAGCTGGCGCAGCTGCAGACGATGGCAAAGCAGAAGGGCGTTGATGTGGCAGGCATCGCGCAAAGCCTGCAGCTCAATAACTTGCAGGATATAACGGCAGCACAATGGGCGCAATGCATGAACAGCCTAAGAAAGCGGGCGGACGCATGAGAAAAAGTATATTGCAGGACAGAAAAGAATGCTTCTGCTGCGGTACTACGTTGAACCTGGAACGCCACCATGTAATCCATGGTACGGCGGGGCGCAAGATAGCAGACCGCCTAGGCCTTACTATCTGGCTGTGCGCTGAGCATCATCGGGGGGCGTACAGCCCCCACCAGCGCCGTGACGTAGACCTGCGGTACAAGCGGTTCGCACAATCGTGCTATATGGACCGGTACGGCACCAAAAGCGGTTATGCTTTGTGGATGGCGGAAGTCGGCAAGAACTATTTGTAAGGGGGTGAAGATTTGGACAGTCAAAATTACTCTAAAATCAGAACCTATTACCACGGAGCTTTGAGCTACGCTTACCGCTGCTCTTACTGCATGCACAGCAACGACGGCACGCCGGGCAAAATCTGCAAGGGATGCGGCAGAATTTTACTTGAAAAGAGCAACAAAGATGAAAGCACAGATTAAACATATAGCTGACGTGGCCTGTATGGGCTCCACAATAGAGTTTACGGTGGTGCTTGATAGTTTGTATAGGCAGGATGTTTTTGAAGTCCTGAACGCGATGCAGAGCGATAAGAAGCCATATACGATAACCATCGAACCTAAAAAAGAAAGAAGAAGTCTTAGGGCTAATAACTATTGTTGGGAATTGTGCCATAAGATTGGGGAAAAGATTAACGCACCGAAAACGGTAGTATATCAGAAAAATATACGTGAGGTTGGTAGTTTCACAACTTTAGAGATGCTTACTTCTTCCGTGCCGCAGTTTTCAACGCGGTGGGGTGGTAATGGCCTGGGCTGGTTGACAGATACTATTGACCAACACGGAGAATATACCAGTCTTATAGCATATTATGGCAGCAGCACCTATACAACAGCCGAGATGTCAAGGCTGATAGACAGTGTTGTGTCAGAGGCTAAAAGCGTGGGCGTTGAGACTTTACCTCCATGGGAACTGGATATAATCAAAGCGGCATGGAAAGGGGGCTGATAAAGTGGCGGACGTGAAATGGATAAAGATTGCTGTTGATATGTTCGACAACCGCAAGATCAAACAGATTGGCAGCATGCCGGAGGGCGACAGCCTTCTGCTGATGTGGGTGCAGCTGCTCTGCCTTGCCGGTAATGTCAACGATGGCGGCTTTATCTATCTGACAAAGGAAATCCCATATACGGAAGAAATGCTGGCCACGCAGTTTAACAAGCCTATTTCGACTGTAAGGCTTGCGCTGAAGACCTTTGAACAGTTCGGCATGATAGAAATCATCAACAACATGATTTTCCTGTCAAGCTGGGAGAAGTACCAGAGCACAGACAGGCTGGCAACGATAAGAGAAAAAGACAGGGAACGCAAGCGGAGAAAAAGGGAAGCTGAAAAGCTTTTGCCTCAAAATTCCATGGAATGTCCGCGGACGTCCATGGACGTTCCACGCATAGATATAGAAGGAGATATAGATATAGATAAAGATAAGAATAAGAGTATATCTAAAAAATCCCCTCGCCATAAACACGGCGAATATCAAAACGTGCTGCTGTCTGATGATGATCTGGACAAGCTGAAGGCTGAGTTCCCTTCTGATTGGGACCAGCGTATACAGCGCTTGTCTGAATATATGGCTTCCAGTGGCAAGAGCTATAAAAACCACCTTGCTACTATCCGTAATTGGGCAAGGCGCGACAAACCGGCTGCAAAGGCTGCAGGCGGTGAAGATATGACTGATTTGGACAAATACTTTTAGGAAGGTGAGCACATGGAAAACATAACGGAGGTTTTAATGGAATCTATTGCGAAGGTGGAAAAAATAATTGCAGCAGAAGAACCAACGCCGGGTGATTACGAAAAAGATGGCCTGCTTTACTGCGGTAAGTGCCATACGCCGAAAGAGTTCCGCGGCAGCTTCCTGGGCATGGTCAAGGTAGTGCCGTGCCTCTGCCGGTGCAGATCCGAAAAATTGGCGGCAGAAGAACAGCAGCGCAAAGCTGAAAAGCGGCAGGCGCGTATCAGGCAGCATCGCCGTGCCAGCTTCCTTGAAAGCGATATGCAGCACTGGAACTTTGCGGCTGATGATGGTGCGGACCCGCGCATAATGAGAGCTGCTAAAAACTACGTTGGCAACTTTACGCAGCTTAGGGAGCAGGGCAAAGGCCTGCTGCTGTATGGTGGTGTGGGAACCGGCAAGACCTTTGCTGCAGCCTGCATCGCCAATGCCCTGATAGACTCCGGCAGAACCTGCCTGATGACCAACTTTGCGCGGGTGCTGAATACCTTGTGGAGCATTGAGGAAAAGCAAGCCTATATCGACAGCTTTAATCAGTTCGACCTGCTGGTTCTGGATGATTTGGGAGCCGAACGCCGTAGCGAATACGCTCAGGAGCAGGTATTCAATGTGATTGATGCGCGGTATAGAGCAAAGCTGCCGATGATCATCACAACCAACCTGAGCATTGACGAAATCAAAAAGCCTGACAGCATCGGCAACAGCCGTATCTATGACAGAGTGCTGGAGATGTGCCATCCGGTAGAAGTAACCGGCAAGAGCCGTCGCCGCCAGAAGGTAGCAGCTGATTTCAGAAGCATGAATGAGCTTTTGGGGCTGTAGGGAGGTGAAAAAATGAGTGCAAAAGTAGATTTAACAGGGCAGCGTTTTGGGCGGCTGATAGTTATCAAAGAACTGCCCCGCAAGACAGCACTAAAGAAAACCCCTCTATGGCTGTGCCAATGTGACTGTGGTAACACCTGCGAAGCTTATAGTGATAGTTTGCGTGGTGGTAAAAAGAGTTGTGGTTGCATTTTGAAAGAGCGCCGCAGGGCAGCAGAAGCTAAAAGGGCGGAGGGTGAAGCGATTAGAGCGAAAAACAAGGCACTGCTGGCGTTGAAGTGTCCTTTTCCTGCTAATTGTTGTTATAAAAGCAGGCATGGGATGGGCTGTTTAGATTGCTATGAGCGTGAAACTTGTGAAGATAGGTGCTTGAACACGCCAACGAAATGTGGCTATAGCAGATTGAGGGAGATGGAGCATGGAGTGATAAAAAATGCTTAACCTTACCGACGCAGAACGCGCCAGAGTGATTGCAGATATAGAAAGTTTGATAGAATGGCGCATTCCGAAGGGGCTCTATACTAATGGCAAATCAGAAATTGACATCTGTAAATCGTTATTACTTGCTATCCAATGGGATACATTCCCCGGCAAGGATGAGCAGGAAGAATTAGAGCAGATGCTGGAAGATTTTCTCGACGAAGATTATGCCGAACTGTACAGTGTAAGAGAAACCGAGATGAGAAAAACAATATTAGCTAAGGTTCGTGGTTGGAGAGGTGAAAAGAATGATTGATTATAAGAAAGCAGAACAGGCAAAAAAGTTGCTTGCAGAAAGCGGTTTAGATTATACGCTTGCGTATATCGGTGAGGATAATGATGTTATAGGGGATGTACAGGGTAAAGTTTTAAAGGCTGCTGATTGCATCATAGCTATAATGCAGGCTGTTGGTGAGCATGTTCGCGACAAGCACGGTGATAAAGCAGCTGTTGAGATGTTGCAAAGCATAACGCTGAAGGCGCTAGGACTGATTTACAGTGATGACCAAGAGGAGTAGTGCGGCTATAGCAGATTGAGGTAGATATCATGGAGTGGAATGAAGAATTAGAGAAAAAACTGCAACGCCGTGGCGAAATCTGGCACGCGGAAAAACTTGCATCACGTCTTATATTCGACGGCCGCCGTGCTCTTGAACACTATACTGCAGATGAAATGCGTGCGAAATTTGAGCCTATAGCAAAGCAGTACAGAAAGAGCGGGCGTATGTGCCTGGATTCTGATGCCTTGGTGATGTACTGCAAGGAGCATGGCTATAAATGGGAGTGGTACCCACCTAGTCCATTGGGAGAGTATTGGTTCGTGCTGCCGAAAGAGGATTTATTTTAGGAGGTGAGCAGATGAAACGTAAATGCCAAGTGTGCGGACAGGAGAACGGCAGCTGTAACCGCTACTACTTCAGTCCTGCTAACATTATCACCATCTGCCCTGCATGCCTTGCGTTCAGCAGTGATGATAAAGCAAAGATTGCACGGCGGGCACATAAAGACGGCAAGCTGGTAAAGGAAGAAGGGGCAAAGAAAAAATGGTAGGCAAATCACCCTGCAGAGGATGCGAAGTAAGAAGAATAGGCTGCCAGGCTATCTGCAACGCATTTAGCGAATGGAAAACCGAGCAATACAAATTGCTGGAAGCTAAACGGCAGGCCAACTTGAAAAATTTAGCGACAGCTGGAACTGCCGCAAGACATGAGAAATGGATAAGGGGGCATAAATAATGACTGACAATGTAAACCATCCCAAGCACTACACCCAAGGCGGTGTTGAGTGCATCGACGCGCTGGCGGCGGCCACGATTAACCTGAAAGGCATTGATGCTGTTTGTACCGCTAATGCCATCAAGTATCTGTGGCGCTGGGGCCAGAAGAACGGCGTTGAGGACCTGAAAAAAGCTCGCTGGTATATCGACAAACTGGTTAAAGAAAATGAAGTCGTTGAGGATAAAACCCAAGCGGAGGAAAAACAGTTCTTTATGACGGCGGTACATTACAATCTGAATATGTGGCGTGATAGCGGCGATGTTGATTATCTGTATAAGGCCATCGCCTATATCAAAGCCCAAATCGGTGTAGAAGAAAAGGAGGCTTAGCCGGAGCTGATGATGGATATATCATTTACTGAGTTAGTCTACAATGCGGCAGGAACCATCTGCCTGGCGCTGGTCATTGTACTGGCGCTGCGTTTGGTGCTGAAAGGAGAGAATGAGAATGAATAGAATTATGCTGTTAGGCCGTTTGACAAAAGATCCCGAAATCAGATATACCCCAAGCGGTGCCTGCGTAGCACAGTTTACGCTGGCTGTTGACCGCCCCTACACTAAAGACGGCAGCCGTGAAGCGGACTTTATCCCTTGCGTAACGTGGGGAAAGACGTCAGAAACAATCGGCAACTACGTGCATAAGGGACAACGTCTGTTGGTGGAAGGTCGCCTGCAAATCCGCAGCTATGATGCTAAAGACGGAAGCAAGCGCTGGGTTACTGAAGTAATCGTCAACCATGCCGAATTCATCGAGCGCAAGGAGCAGACATCACAGCAGCCAGCACCGCAGAGCATGGAAAGTTTCGGCCAGCAGGTGCCTTTTGATGAGGAAATTCCGTTTTAGGGGGTGTGCAGCATGGGAACCAGCTCAGGTGAAATTTGTGTGTGGTGCGATAAAGAAAAGGCTGTATCGAGCATTTTCGACAACGGCCGCCCCGTTTACTGTGAAAAATGCCAGCGTGAGCTGTTAAAAGAATTTGGCACGCCGGAAGCGTTGGCTGAATGGGAAAGGACGCACAAGCAGCAATGAAATACCATAACAAAAAAGTTGAATGTGATGGCATCATCTTTGACAGCATTAAAGAAAAAAATTATTATTGCGAACTGAAAGTGTTGCGCATGGCGGGCGAGGTTATAGAATTTGAACGTCAGGTAACGTTCGAGTTGCAGCCTAAATTCAAACATGCCGGCAAAACCGAAAGAGCAATAAAGTACATTGCTGATTTTGTTGTCAAATATAAAGATGGGCGCATAGTAGTGGTTGACACTAAGGGCTTTAGAACAAAGGACTATCTGCTGAAGCGGAAAATGCTGTTGTATAAGTATCCGAATATGATTTTTGAAGAAGTCTGAGGAGTGGGAAAAACTTGATAACAAAATATGATCTGCGTAAATGCAAGCATCTGAAAATGGAGATAATGGATTTGCAGGACCAGGTGAACGAGCTTACCAACATGATGACATCGCCAAGGATTTCGCAATTAACAGGGATGCCCGGTGGCGGCAATAGCGGGCGTGACAATGTAACCAATGCCATTGCCAAGGCTGATAAACTGCGCAGTCTGTATTACGAAAAGTTTGGCGCGCTGGTAGGTTTGCAGATGGATATTGAAAAGGCCATTGAACCGCTGCCTGCTGAAGACCAGATGATGCTGAGAATGTATTATTTCAGCAACTACACGTGGGAAGAAGTGGCTGTACGCATGGGAATCAATTGGCGCAGCGTGCACCGCCGCCATGCAGCCATCTTGGAAAGGCTGGCGCAGGATGAAGAAGAAAAGAAAGAAACTGAACCTGAAAATCAATGACTGCTGCGGCATGCAGCCAAGGTGTGCATTTAATAAGCAAGGTGTTTTAGGGATTTACTGCCCATGCTGTAAAAGATTTGAGCTGGCGAGAGACGGGGAATTTTTCCTTGAAATAGTTCAGAGATGGAATAAAAAATCGTAAAAAATATATGTTGTGACATTGTTTGACAGTATCCGATGATGATATAATTATAATAAGCGGAGAAGAAAACAAGAGACGCAAGGGAGTGAAGCCCTGCTGCTGTAATGGCGGTGGGGCTTTTACTATGCCTTGGGAAGGGAGGTGGCACAGTGATAAAGAAAAACGAAATAGTTTTAACAATAGCTGCTGTGCTTGCCTTTGCCGGTGGTTTCGTTCTGCGCGGAGTGCTGCATACCTGCCCGGTGGCTGACACAAAAGTAGTTACCCAGGTTGAATACCGGGACAAGGTGAAAACGGAAATCGCTTATGTGCCTAAAGAAACTGTTATCTACAAGTCTGCTGATGGCAGTACTAAAAGCGAACCGGAGAAAACGGATGTTGAGGTGAAGCTCAATAAGCCGGTGCTGAATGTTAAGGTTAATGACAAGGCCTTCGTTGTGGCCAAAGCAGAGAATGAACAGTACCTGTTTGACAAGAATAAACTGACGCTGACGCAGACCAGCAGCACGGATCTTAATATAAAGATACCGGTAGTTGATAAAACGCGGCGCTGGGGGATTGGTGCTGGCATCTCTAAAGATGGCGCGGTAGGCGTTATTAACTTCCCGCTGAAATGCAATGCTGGTGGTTGGGTAGCCGGCAGAGCAGATAACGTCATGGGTGGCGTTATAGTAAGATTTTAAAGATACCCGGGTGCAGGGGCAAGGTTCCCGAATGGGAGTAGATGCAAGTTGCGAATAGGACACATTGCAAATATTCGTAGCGCAGCTGTGCAGCTGGCGTCAAGAATTCCTTCACCCCCTGCTTTTATATGCGTAGGTGAGCCGAGTAGCGAAGGCAGCGGACTGTAAATCCGTGACGTAAGATACAACGCTGGTGCAATTCCAGCCCTACGCACCACATAAAGAACAACGAAAAGCCTGCGGGCGAAGTAGTGAGGGGCAGAAGCTGCGGTGACTGCCTTTTAAGTTTAAAATATATGCTGGTGTGATACTTGACCACGTAAAAGCACAGGTTGCACTAGGTTAGCACTGTTGTAATATCGTGGGAAACTCCTTAATTGGTGGATAAAGCAGAATCAAGCGCCGCAGCCAGCAAAATATTTTCTGCCTTTGCCGGGCGTGGGAGTTGCGAGCGTTTTCGTAGGTTCTTCCGGCAGGATGAGGGAAGCTGCGGGTAGGCGAACTCCCGAAAAAAATCTAGATTTTGAAACAAAAACTCCGATTTCCTTCCGAAAGCGGGCTTTAGCGATGAATTTCGCAGTAATTCTTAAAGTAGAAGTTTCATTAAAATGCGCAAGAATTTTTCATACTATTTCTTAGCGCTTTTTTTATTGCTAAAATGCGGAGATTTGATTCAGGGCATATTTCTGCATTTGATATTCCTCCTTTTGAAGCGCAGGGCAGGAAACAAGGCGCTTGCCCTGCAATAGAATTTTACTCGCAATGCACTTTACAAAGTGATTGCTGGAGATACTTTAAAGCAAATTTTACCGAGGGTGGTGATTATGTGGCGGAAAAGATTATACCGCGAGGCTCAAGCATTGGATTAGCACGCCTTCTGGGCATTACTGACCGCCGTGTACGCCAGCTGACGGAACAAGGTGTGTTGTCAAGGCAGGCAGAGGGCGATTTTATTTATCCTGAAGCTATAGAAGAATATTACGCTTATAAATACAAAAGCAACGAAGAAGTAGACTATATGGCCGAAAAAGCGCTGCATGAAAAAACAAAACGTGAGCTGGCAGAATTGGAACTGGCAAAGCGCCGGAATGAAGTGCATGATGCTGAAGATGTACAGATAGTGATGGTTGATATGCTGACGAAGCTTCGCAGCCAACTTTTAGGACTGCCTACTAAGATGGCAAAACTTTTGGCAGAGCGCGATGCAAGCTATATTGATGCAGCATTGACGCAGGAGATTGAAGAACGGTTGCAGGAACTCAGTGACTATTCTCCGACAATGTTCAGTGAGGAGGCTTTTGGCAATGAAGAAGAAAACGGTTGATTTGTTTAAAAGCATCGCCAAGCAGGCGCTTAAGCCAATACCGAAGCTGAGCGTTTCTGAGTGGGCAGACAACTACCGTATTATTTCAGCCGAAGGCGCTTCCGAGCCTGGCCGTTGGCGTACCGACCGTGCGCCGTATCAGCGTGAAATTATGGATGCTTTTACGCAGTATGGCATCTGGAAAGTTGTTGTCAAATCATGCAGCCAAATCGGTAAAAGCGATATCATGAATAATGTTATCGGTAGATTTGCCCATTTAGCACCGGCGCCGATAATGATGATACAGCCAACGATTGATATGGCGCAGGATTTTTCCAAAGGCCGTATTGCTCCGATGATTAGAGATACAAGGGTTCTGAACAAAGTATTTGGTTATGCCAAAAGCAGGGAGAGCAGCAATACTATTTTGCTTAAAAGTTTCCCCGGTGGACGTTTGATTATGAGTGGCGCCAACAGCCCTGCCAGCTTAGCCAGCAGACCTGTAAAAGTATTGCTATGCGATGAAGTTGACCGTTTCCCCATGAGTGCAGGCAGTGAAGGCGACCCTATTGGCCTTGCCAGTAAGCGTATGACTACATTTTGGGACAGAGTAATGGGGGAATTCAGTACACCGACAAATGCCGGTGAAAGCCGCATAGATGACGAATACATGGAAGGTACACAAGAAGAATGGCAACACAAATGCCCTAACTGCGGCGAATTTCATCTTATTACGCATAGAGCACTTATTTCTGACTATGATACCTTTGAGGATGCCAAAGGTCAGAAACATGTTACTGTGAAATCTGTGCAGTGGCGTTGCCCGGACTGTGGGTTTTCTTTTGGCGAGGTGGCAATGCGCCGAGCCGAGCAAAAATATATAGCGCAAAATGCTCCTGCACTGGCAAAAGGTGTGAGGAGCTTTTTTGTTAACTGTTGGGCATCGCCGTGGCTTAATTGGAACGTGGTAATGCAGGAATGGCTTGAAGCTAAAGGCGATCCGGAACGAGAAAAGGTTATATACAATACACGTTTTGGAGAAAGCTATGAGCTTAAGGGTGAATTTGAAGGACCTGAAATGTTCTTGGAACGTCGCGAACGTTATGAAGCGGAGCTTCCGGAAGGAGTTTTGCTTTTGACTGCAGCAGTGGACGTACAAGATAACCGCTTAGAGTATGAAATTTGCGGCTGGGGCAAAGGGGAAGAGTGCTGGGGGATTCAAAAAGGAATTATTTTGGGTGTGCCGGATACTCCGGAACCTTGGCAGCAACTTGATATGCAGCTTGACCGCAGGTATTCTTTCAAAAATGGTGTTAGCCTTGTTGTTGCTCGCACGTTTATTGATAGCGGCGGTCACTATACCAATGAAGTTTATCAATATTGCCTGACGCATTTTGCGCGTGGGCGCATTGCGATAAAAGGTTCATCAACTCCCGGTGTACCTATCCTGCATAAAGCTACTAAACAGACAGTTAGGCGCAAGTATACTGTGCCGATCATGCTCTTAGGTACAGATAGCGGTAAGCAGTATGTTATGGACAGACTTTCAATTGAGGTTCCCGGACCTAAGTATTTTCATTTTCCTTTAGATGGAGAACAGCTTCCACCTAATCCAACTATAGAGCAAATGCTTGCTTACAGAAAACGGCGGCTTGAAAATCATGATGAGCTGGTGGAACGTGGTTATGATGAAATATATTTCAAAGGGTTGATTTCTGAGCAACGTATTCCGCGTAAGCGCAATGGACGTATTGTGTGGCAGTGGGAAGTGATTGCAAAGGATAAGCGTAACGAACCTTTAGATTTGAGAGTATACAATTTGGCATGTATGCTAAGTATCCGCCCTGATTGGGAACAGCTTGGGGCGATAATTAGTGGTGCTGCAGCTGGCGACGGCAAGAAACAATATTTGAAGAATAAGACCGCAACGCCAGCCGGCAAGCGCTATGGATGTATAAAACGAGGAAATTTGAGGTGATGATATGGCTAATGCCTGGATGAATGCAAGATTAAAACAATATCTTGAAGCTGAAAAGGCTATTCTTGTTGGCGGACAGAGTTACCGCATCGGCAATCGCACATTAACCAGAGCTGATTTGGCTGAAATCCGCTCAGAAATCAAGTCATTGGTAGCAGCCGGTGCTGTGGCAGACGAAAGCCTACAGACGCGCGGGCGACGTACAGTGCAGTTTATTTTGCATGACTAGGAGGTTTAACGGATATGGCAAAGCGCAGAAAGTATTATCAATCAAAAGCAAGGCATCCTACCAATGGGGTTAAGATGCCGACAGTAAAAAACAGCGGGTATTCTGAGGGTGGTGCGTCACATACAAGAGCTGGACTGAGGGCATACAACCCTATTAAAAGTAGTACACAGGCTGATGTTGACGCTAATTTATCTACGCTGCGCAATCGTAGTTCGGATTTATTTTGCAATAGTCCGATTGGCAGTGCTGCACTCAATGTAGCGCGTAATAATACTATTGGTGCCGGCTTGAAAGTATCACCTAAAATTGATTACCGGACGTTGGGTATTACAGCAGAGCAAGCTAAGGAGTGGCAACGTAACACGCAGAGGGAGTTTGAGCTTTGGGCTGGCAGTACAAGCTGTGATTTATATCGCAAAAACAATTTTTACGATATGCAGGATGTAATTTATCTGAGCTATCTCATGGATGGCGATGGTTGGGCACAAATTAAGTATCGTCCGTCATTACCTGACAGCCCTTACTGTTTGCGTATACAGCTGTTTGAAGCATCACGCGTGTGCAATCCTTATTCTGCTTCTGCTTATAGTACAGCTCCGTATCTGGTAGAGATGAGTAACCCTAAAAACGGTAACCGTATTGTTAACGGAGTGGAAATTAATAGTGATGGAGCAGTAATAGCTTATTGGATTGCCAGCAGAGTTCCGATGGATTTAGCTAATCCGTCAAAGAATTTGGAATGGACGCGAGTGGAGGCGTTTGGAAGACGTACAGGTAGGCCGAATGTCCTGCAAATCAGCCACGAAGAGCGCCCGGAGCAATATCGTGGCGTTCCGTATCTTGCGCCGGTGATTGAAATAATTAAGCAGATTAGCCGTTATGCCAATGCTGAACTGATTGCAGCGGTCATTAAATCCTATTTTGCTATATTCTTTACCAGCAATACAGGTGAAACCAATGACATTTATGACGTTATGGATGGTACTGGCGGGGAAAAGCTGTCTTACGATGAAAAGCGTGAGATTTTGGATGGTATTGACTTGGCTGCCGGCAGTGCCAATCTGCTTCCGGAAGGAATTGACGTAAAAGCTGTGGATGGTAGCCGAACAATGTCAACCTTTGAACCGTTTACTAATGCTTTAGTAACGCAGGTTGGTGCGGCGCTTAATATTCCTGCTGATGTACTGATGAGCCGCTTTCAGGCTTCATATTCTGCTAGTCGTGGTGCACTGCTGCAGGCAGCAGCTCTCTTTAAAACACGTCGCACATGGTTTGTGCGAGACTTCTGTCAGCCGGTCTATGAAGCATGGCTGGCAGAAGCAGTGGCTATTGGCCGTGTGCGTGCACCTGGCTATGGGACAGACCCTCTCATTACGAAAGCGTGGAGTAAGGCTGATTGGTTTGGTCCGGTAATGGGTATGCTGGACCCGGTAAAAGAAGTTACCGGTGCGGCATTGCGTCGCAAATATGGTTTCAGCAGTGGTGAACGAGAAGCAGCAGAGCTTACAGGCTCTGATTATGACGATAATATTGACCAGATTGCTCTTGAAAATGCAACTTGGGAAAAGCATGGTCTGTCTGTACCTGTTGCTGACAATACCGGCAAAGATGCAGAAGGAGGTGACACGAAGAATGAGTAAAAAATTTTGGCAGGTAAAAAACTATGTTAATGCTGAAAGCGAAATTCTGCTGTATGGTCCTATTGCCAGCGAGCATAGTTGGTTTGGCGATGAAGTAACAGCAAAAGATTTCGCTAATGATTTGGAAAGCCTGGGTAATGCACCTGTTACCGTACGTATCAATAGTGGCGGTGGTGACGTTTTTGCGGCGCATGCTATTCACAATCTGCTTATCAATTACAAAGGCACTGTTACTGTCGCAATTGACGGACTGTGTGCAAGTGCTGCAACAATAGTTGCTATGGCAGGCAATAAAATTACCATGCCGACAAATGCACTGTTCATGATTCATAATCCTATGATTGCAATGGGCGATTATTATCAAGCTGCAGAATTAACGCAGATGGCTGCTGCTTTGGATAAAATCAAGGACAGTATTATAGCCAGCTATCGTAAGCGCTGCAAGGCAAGCGTAGAAGAACTGCAGGCAATGATGGATGCAGAAACATGGTTGGGAGCTGAAGAATGTTTAGCACAGGGTTTTATTGACGAAATCGAAGGTGAAATCAGCGCAACGATTAACAATAAGCAGCTTGTAATCAACTCGACAACCTATGATGTTAGCGGGTTTAAAAATTTTACTGCCTTAAAAAACCATGTATGTACCTGTAAGGAGGGAAAGAACACAATGACAAAACTCGAACAAATTTTAAACAAGCTGGGATTGTTGGATGAAATTAGCACCAGTACTCAGGCTAATCCGGTTAATACTGTACCTGCAGATAACGCACAGGTTGTAGCTGACGCAGTTGCAGCAGAACGCAAGCGTATTAGTGATCTGCAGGCATTTGATTGCAAGGATAATATGGCTGCAGCGGCAATTATTGATGCTGCTGTGAAAAACGGCCAGACAATCAATGATGTAAAAATCTATTTTGATGCTGTGCAGAATATGCCTTTCAATGGTGTTCAGAATCTTGTTAATAACATGATTAAGGACAATCAGGAATCCGGTGTAGAAGGTGTTAAAGGTAATCCGCAAAACGAAGCGGAAGAAGAAAAAGCTGCTGACGCACAGGCCATGAATGGCTTTGTAGCAGCTATGAACAAGTTTGGAGGTAAAAAATAATGGCTGAATTAGCGAACACTATGGATGGAGTAACCTATGACGAGCTGTTTGGTGGTACCGCAATCAGAGCCATGACTGCTAATGTTAATATTGCTAAGTTATCAACGGCTACAAGCTATAAGCGTGGCACTTTGTTGGGTATTGTTACTGCCAGCGGCAAATATGCTATTGTCGACAGCGAAGCAACTACCGGTGAAAAGGTAGCGAATGTTGTGCTGGCGCAGGATGTTACTGTTGGCACTACTGATGACGTTGTTGCTACTGTGTATACCCGTGGCATTTTCAATCGTGAAAAACTGATTGTAAAGGCTGGTGCTGATAATGCAACCAAACATGAAGAAGAATTGCGTAAGGTTGGTATTTATCTGACCAGCGTAAAATAAGGAGGCTGTGAATAATTATGGGATTTGATATTAACGAAACTCGCACTATGCTGGCGGCAATGGAACAGAGCTATAAGCCTACAACTACTCTGGTAGATGTTTTCTTCCCGCATGCTCAGACTTTCGTAACCAATACTGTATCTATGGAATTTCGCAAAGGTGGCCGTACCATGGCTCCTTTCGTAGTACAGGGCGGTAAAGGTGTTAACTTGGCACGTGCCGGCTCTCAGGTGCGTACTTATAAACCGCCTATGATGCGCCCAAAACGTAATATTGAAGTAGCTGACATTGCCGGACGTGGCTTCGGTGAAACTGTATACAGCACCCGCACTGCTGCAGAGCGTGCTGCTGAAATGCGCGCCAAGGATTTGCAGGAGCTGCAGGAAGCATGCGCACGCCGTGAGGAATGGATGGCTGCTCAGTGCCTGCTGAATGGCGAATATGACATCAAAGGCTTTGCTGATGATGGTGTTGCAGTTGTTGTTGACACTATGAGCTTTGGTTTTGACGGCAAGACTACTCTTTCCGGCGGTGATACCTGGGATAATGCTTCTGCTAAAATTTATGACAATATTGGCGATGCTTCTCAAAAAATCCGCCGCGCTACGGGCGATATCCCGACTGTTGCAATCTGCTCCGGCAATGTTGTGAAATACCTTCTGGCTAACGAGCAGCTTTATAAGTTTATGATGGTGCCTTCTCGTGAGAACATGGCGCTTTTAAGCCTGCAACCTAAGCTGCAACGTCCTGATCTGATGCGTGTTGGCTATATTCAGGCACTGAATCTGGAAATTTATTCTTATGATGGTGGCTATACTGATGAGGAAACCGGTAATTATACTCCGTATATTCCGGATAATCATATTATTATCGGTGTGCCTGGCCTTGGCCGTCGTCTGTATGGAGCTGTTGACCAATTAGAAGAGGATAAGCAGTGGCATTCCTATGCAGCTGCGCGTGTGCCTAAGGTTACTGTGGATGTGGAGAATGACACCAGTTCTATTGCTGTAAGTTCCCGCTGCGTAATTTGCCCGGACTTCTTGGATAAATGGGCAACTCTGAAAGTAAAATAAGGAGGATCCTATGAAGGTTTTAGTAAAAAAATTTACTTTGGTACGCGATGGTGTAACCTATAATGCCGGAGAAATTGTAGATTTGCCGGTTGAAGAAGCTACTAGGCTGGTAAACGAATCTGGCAAAGAGTTTGCGCTGTTGGCAGAAGTGAAGCCTGAAGCAAAAAATGTTTCTGCTCCTCAGCAGGAAACAGCAGGTGTTACTTTAGAAAGCATGACTGTTGAACAGCTTAAATCCTTAGCGTCTGAACATGGCATTGATTTGGGCAAAGCTACTAAAAAGGCTGATATTATTGGCCTGATTTTAGCGGCAGAAGCTGATGCTGGAGATGAAAACGCTCTGCCTGCAATTGATGCTGCAGCATTAGTAAAATGACTCCGTTTCAAAAACAGATAGCCGCAGATAATGCGGCTGTCTTTCTCAATGAGATGGAGTTTGCGGAGCTGCATGATCTGAACGGTACGGAGTGCATGGCAATCGTGCAGGATATCTCCGTGGCGCAGTCGCTTTCTGTCCAAGCCGGCAAGGATGACTATTATCCCGGTCTTTATGGCAGTCAGCTGCAGGTTAACTGCCTAAAGGCTGATTTGCCGGAGGTGCCGGTCTATGGCATGCGATTTTACCTTGACGAAAAAATGTATGAGGTTGAAAGTGTGAGTGATGATATGGGACTTTTAACCATTCAGCTGGTGGCGAATGACCGATGATTAGTATTGATGCTAAAAACATGGAATACGCACAGCAGATGTTGGGAAATGCTCCGAAAGAGATAAAAAGAGCCATAAAAAGCTCAATAAATAAATCTACCAAACAAATCAAGACGAAAGTTGCGAGGTTGGTAAGGGAACGATATGTTATTTCTAGCGCTGTTGTGAAGAAAAAAGTGGAGATACGCAAGGCAACGCTTTCTCGGCTTACTGGTGTTGTTATGAGTACGGGCAGGCCAGCAACTTTGACTCGGTTTGATGTACGCAAAAGCAAAAAAGGTCCAATTCGTGTCAGGGTATTACGCAGCAGTAATCCGAAGCCTATAAAAGGATTGTTTTTGCAGGCTACACGAGCTGGAAATGGAACTTTCCCGTTCAAAAGGCTTGGTAAGAGTAGATACCCGTTAACCGTACTACATGGTCCATCTATACCCTCAATGATGGGAAATGAAAATACTATCAACAGGCTAACACCTTTTGCAGAAAATGTTCTGAATCAACATTTTTTACGTGAAGTGAATAATCGTTTTTCAAAAATGAAGTAAGGAGCTTTTATGACCACAGTTGAATTAATGGATAATCTGGCTGAGTTTTTGTGCCCTGCAGTTACCGACTACAGCACGCAGCAGCCCTCTGGGCAGCGTGAAATCAAAGTATATGCAGGCTTCCCGCCAGCACGCATGAATGCTGATGAACAGGCATCGTTTATCTATGCTCTTGTCACTGGGGCGCAGGACACTGCCGACGGCGATATGAGCACCGCAACGGTAGAAATTGGCTTCAGCATCTATGACAACAGCGATGTTGACGACTGGCGCAGTCTCTATAATCTTATGGAGCACGTGCGTCAGCATCTTTTGAAGCATCGTCTGGTAGCGAATAGGCACCGCTTGCAGCTGCCGCTGAAGCTGGAAGTTCCGGAAGCACAGCCCGCGCCACAGTGGCAAGGTAAAATTACGGCAGCTTATACTATCGGTCAACCATATGAGGAGGACATTTATTATGGCGATTAAAAATCAAAAATCAGCAAGCGAAAAGCTGATTTATGTAGGCCCGAACCTGAGCCGTGGCAGATTACTGCAGTATCAGGTGTTCATTGGCGGTCTGCCGACGCATCTTGATGAAGAATTTGCGGCAATGCCTGCACTGAAGCGTTTATTTGTGCCTGTGGCAGAGCTGAATGCGGCGATGGCGCAGACCAAACAGCCCGGCACGCCGCTCCACAAATACTACAAAGAAGCATTGGAGGTGTAAGCAATGGCATATAAACATGGCGTCTATACACAGGAAGTGCCTACCAGTATTGTACCGGCGGTAAATAGTACTGCTGGCCTGCCTGTAGTGTTCGGCACTGCTCCTGTTCATTTGGCGAGTGACCGCGCACCAATCAATAAGCCTGTTCTGTGCTATAGCTATGCAGAGGCTGTGAAACAGTTTGGCTTTAGCAAAGACTTTGCAAAATATACTCTGTGCGAGGTTATTTACAGCCAGTTTGCGCTGTATAATCGCGCTCCTGTTGTTTTCGTAAACGTGCTGGACCCGAAGACACATAAAAAGACTGTATCCGACAAGGAAGTAACACTGACTAATAAGGTGGGCAAGCTAGAGGCGGCGGTGCTGCTGGAAACCTTGAAGGTAAAAAAGGCCAGTGCAGGCCAGCCTTTGAGCGCTGGTACTGATTATGAAGCAACCTATGATGATGACGGCGTTCTGGTTATCACGGCGCTGGATGGCGGTGAAGCAGAGAGCGCTGCATCCCTGTTCCTTGATTATGATGAGCTGGATGCATCTATGATAGATGCTGATGATATCATCGGTGGCGTAAGCGTGAGCGATGGTAGCGTAAAAGGTTTGGAGGTACTCAACAAAGTATTCCCTGCGGTAAACCTTGTGCCTGGTATCGTTCTCGCTCCTGGTTGGAGTGAAAATCCTACAGTGGCTGCTGTGATGAAAGCTAAAGCCGGTAACATCAACAGCCATTTCAAGGCAATTACGCTCAATGACGTACCGACCGACGCAGTAAAGAAATATACTGATGTCAAGGCGTGGATGAACCAGAACAGCTATAACGATACTTCTCAAGTAGTCTGCTGGCCGCTGGTGAAGCTTGGCGATACTGTTTACCATATGTCCACGCATGTGCTTGGCGTTATGGCGCAGGTTGACAGCGCTAACGATGATATCCCTTACGAATCTCCGTCCAATAAAAGCATGCAGATTAATGGCTGCTGCCTGAAGGATGGTACTGAGGTGCAGCTGGGACCGGATGAGGGCGAATACCTGAACGGTCAGGGCGTAGTTACTGCTTTGAATTTCATCGGCGGCTGGAAATGCTGGGGCAACAGAACTGCCTGCTATCCGTCTAACACTGATCCAAAGGACGCCTTTATCTCCATCCGCAGAATGTTCAACTGGCATGCGCAGACCTTCATTCAGACTTATTGGGCGAAGGTAGATAAACCGATTAATAAGCGCCTTATCCAGACCATCGTTGACAGCGAGAATATGCGCTTGAATGGTTTGACCGGACAAGGTGTTATTCTGGGCGGCCGCATTGAGTTCCGTGAGGATGAAAATCCTACGACTAACCTCATGGACGGCATTATTAAATTCCACACATATCTTACGCCGCCTGCTCCGGCGCGTGAAATCGAAAACGTGCTTGAATATGATCCAGCGTATTTTGAGACGCTATTTGGTTAAGCGGGAGGTGAAATAGATGGCAAATGTACCTGAGAAACTGATTAACTTTAAAGTATATCAAGATGGTAACGATTTGGTTGGTATTGCTGATGTGCAGCTTCCGTACCTAGACGCTATGACAGAAACCGTCAAGGGGGCAGGCATTGCGGGCGAGTTTGACAGCCCAGTACTGGGACACTTTGGCAGCATGGAAACCGTGCTAAACTGGCGCACTCTGGAGAAGCGTAATATCAGGCTGGCAATGCAGACCGGTGTAAACCTCGACATGCGTGGGGCACAGCAGATTTACGACAGTGCTAGTGGCAAGTATAAGGTCGGCAACGTAAAATGCGTTGTGCGCGGCATACCGAAGAAAACGGAGCTGGGTAAGCTGGATGTTGGTGCGACTACGGGCACTGCTAACACAATTGAAACCGCTTACATGAAAGTCACTATTGATGGCGAAACAGTTTTGGAACTGGATAAGTTCAATTACATCTGTAACATTGGTGGAGTTGATTATATGGCTGACGTACGCGAAGCCTTAGGCATGGCGTAAAACAAAAAAGCCTCCAGCTGCACGCTGGGGGCTAAATTACAAAAGTTTGGAGGAATGAAAGATGCAAGTAGTTAAATTGAATAATCCGATCATGGTCAATGGGAATGAAGTCAAGGAAGTGCAATTGGATTTTGAAGCTGTCCGCGGTAAAGATTTAATTGCAGCTGAAAAGGAAGTGCGCAAAATGGGTGACACAACTCCGTCTGTGTTTCTGTCTATGGATTTTCAGGCTTTAATAGCGGCTAAACTGATTGGTGTACCTGTAGAGGATGTTTTGGACATGCCTTCTAGTGATTTTAAGAATCTGGTGCTGCCGGTGGCAAATTTTTTGCTGGGCTAGGAGTTGAAAACTCTAAGCCCATAAAAGAGTTAGCCGTAAGCTTAGCAATGGCAACATTTACGTCTGTCGAATTTTATTTAAACCTAAGCTTATTTGAAGCGTTGGAGATTGCGAAAATAGTAAATAAAAAGTCCGCTCAGGCGTGAGCGGACAAAGGTGAAATATATAAATCATTAGTTATCTTTAAAAAAATCTTCGTATGTTTCATACAGAAATTGTATAGTTACAAAAGGAAATATTAGAACTGCGCCGAGGCCAATTAAAACAGCAATAATGTCAATCATGGTAATCACCATCCTGTTTATCAACTCTGCGATAATATGTAGACGTTGAGCCATCTGGGTTGATTCGGGTGAATTTTTTTAATTTAGGAATGCTTTTCTTGTAATTAATATGCATTTCTATCATTGCATGTATTGCAACGACAATCATAAATAATATTCCTAATACCATACCGAAGAAATAAATCATAAAAATCACCTCTAAATATATTATATACTTTTTACGAAAGGGGTTCAAGGCTGATGAAAGAATTTACATTTGGCTTTAAATTAGCCGCAGTATTGGGCAACAGTTTTTCTACATCGTTTCAGCAGGCTCAAAGAAATATATCTAATACAAAACAAGAATTAAAGAATTATCAAGCAGCGTGGAAAGGTGTATATAAAGCTCAAGAACAAGGTATACTTTCAGCAGAATCGGCTGCCAATGCATATGAAAGATTATTGGGCAAGTTTCAAAAACTTCCAGCATTACAAGAAAAATATGCTAAGTTGGCAACCAGTTCCATTCAATCTTGGGCACATTTTGATTTAGCTAAAATATGGATAAATTCGTTAGTTCAAATATCAGATAAAGCAATAGCCTTTGAAAGTTCTATGGCTGACGTAAAAAAGGTTGTTGATTTTAAAACTCCGCAACAGTTCAAACAAATGAGTAAAGATGTGTTGGAACTATCAACAAGAATTCCAATGGCTGTTGATGGACTTTCTAATATAGTTGCTGCCGGGGGACAGGCAGGAATAGATCAAAAGGACTTATTAAAGTTTGCTGAAGCTGCTGCTAAAATGGGCGTAGCCTTTGATATTACTGCTGATCAGGCCGGTGATATGATGGCCAAATGGCGTACAGCTTTTAAAATGAATCAGGACGAGGTTATTACTCTGGCTGATAAGATTAACTATTTAGGTAATACTACAGCTGCGTCTGCTCCATTAATATCTGATGTAGTTACTCGTATTGGTCCATTAGGAAGTATTGGTGGTGTAGCATCAAGCGAAATAGCTGCTTTAGGTGCAAGTATGGTTGGCTCAGGTATCCAAAGCGAGGTTGCTGCAACTGGTATTAAGAATTTGATTTTAGCTATGGTTAGTGGAGAAAGCGCTACCAAGTCGCAGGCTGAAGCTTTTGCACAAATTGGATTAAATGCTACTGATATGGCCTCCGCTATGCAAAATGATGCTAGAGGGGCAATATTAACTGTATTAAAGGCTATCGAGCAATTAGCACCAGAAAAAAGAACGGCAGTAATGGCTGATTTGTTTGGCAAGGAAAGTCTTAGTGCAATTGGACCTTTACTGTCAAACCTTAGTGGGCTAGAGTCTAATTTTGCTAAAGTAGGCGACAGTTCAAAGTATGCTGGTAGCATGGAAAATGAGTTTTCTACAAGAAGCCAAACGACTGCAAATAGTATGCAGCTTATGAAAAATCGTATAGATAAAGCGCAAATCCAAATGACGTCAGGTTTATTACCGGTGATAGCTATGGGAAGTGAATATTTAGGTAAATTTGCGACAACTATAGGAGATGTTACTGAAAAATATCCTGGATTAACAGGAGGGGTTATAGCTTTAGGATTAGGATTGGGTGGAATGTACATTACAGTTAGCCTTGCTACTGCTGCTTTTAATACGGCTAAAGCTGCTATTGCTGGGTATGAACTAATTACTAAATCAGCGAAAAATTCTACTATTCTTTATAATATACATGAAAAAGCTATGGCGTTTTCTACCAAGTTGGCTGCTGGTGCTCAATGGCTTTTGAATGCATCTCTATGGGGTTGTCCAATTCTAGTAATAGCTGGAGCTTTTGCAGCGGCAGGATATATTATTTACAAAGATTGGGATAAAATAAAACAGTTTTTTGTCAACCTTTGGGACTGTCCGACAGCTAGAACGATTATGTTTATTACAGGTCCAATCGGCTGGGCGATTGCTGCTGGAACTGCGCTTATTGCCAACTGGGACATCGTCAAGCAGTGGTTTATAACATTGTGGGACAATCCTTCTTTAGCAATACAGCAGTTTGTTAATGGTATAAAAGACAAGTTTTCTGATGCATTCTCTTGGGTACAGGAAAAATGGCAGGCCATCAGCGATTTTATCTCTAAGCCAATCTTCGGCAAGGTCAATATAACTGCACAAGGAAGCAGTGGTAGTGACGTTGCACACAACGCTTCCGGCGGCATCTATGGCAAGGGCGCCTTTCTGACAACCTTTGCTGAGGACAGTGGCGAGTCCGCTATCCCACATACTCCTAATGCGCGGAACATCGGCCTGCTGGCGGAAACAAACCGCATTATGGGCAATCCGTTGGGCGGTGGTGCCAATATTACTGCTACGTTTGCACCAAACATTACAATTCAAGGCGGTGGCGACGAAGGTAAAATCCGCGAGGTACTGGAGCTGGAGATGGCAAAGTTTAAGAAGATGCTGCAGGACTTGCAGAACCAGCAGAGGAGGGTAAGCTATGCGTAAATTGACTTTAACGCCTAAATAGTGTATAATATTATAACCAAAAATGAGCATTTTATTACATTGGGAGGTGCGTAACATGAACGAAAAATTTCAGTATTTGGTGGACAATTTACGAGAAGCTAATAAAGAAATTCGTTTCCGTGATAGCACCGAAGATGTTAACAAATTAAGTGATGAAGATAAAGAGCTTATTGCAAATCAAGCAACTAATGCTGCTAATGAACTAGTGAATTTCTTCTGGCAAAAGAAAAATGCTCCTTTACGCATTGGTGATATGCTTGATTCGTTAGGTTTTGCTGTGGTACCAGATAATTCGTTTGATGATGATAAATTATCTGGGGTATTAGCTATAGATAATACTGTTGCCATGGAACGATTTAGAAAGATGATAGTACTCAATAATAGAGACAACATTGGACATCAGCGCTTTACAATTGCTCATGAACTAGCTCACTATATTTTTGACGCATTACCAAATCAGAAATATTATGAAGCTTACTACAGAACGGACGACAAGAAAAACAATGAAATTCGTGAGTATCGAGCAAATAAATTTGCAGCAAATCTACTGATGCCTAGAACTATTTTTGAGTCAAGGTATAAATTTATTGCAAGTCAAATCAAAGATGCACAAAAAGTAAAATTTATATTAAGTTTAGATTTTGGCGTTTCCGTTACTGCAATAAATAAACGTATTGAAGAACTGAATTTGGAAGCAAATAGCATATTATGACGATGATAAATTCTGATGAAACAGTAAAAAATATTACTGATAAAATTATCAAGAAATATAGTAAAGATAGTCTTGAGATGTTAAGTAATCCCAAATTCAATGATGAAAATACTTCTTTTGTCAGTAATGATGTTGTGAGCATGGAAGCTCATAATGAAAGTTACACAAATATCTTAAAAGCTTATAGCGAAGAACTTGAAGGCAACATAAGATTTAAAAACAAGTGCAAGGGGTGTTTCTTTTATTTGTGCGTTGGAGTAATGGGCAGTATCTGCATTGCTTTGATTGCAGTATTAGGGACTATAACCTATATGACTTTTAAGTATCAGCATCTTACATTCCAAATCAATAATATAGTTGCTGTTGTAACTGCTATCGGAACTGCTTTCGTTTCGTCATTTTTCATTATTCCTAAGATCATTACGAAGTATCTGTTCAATCGTAAGGAAGAAGAAAATATGATGAACATTATACAGAATATCCAAAAGCATGATTTGACAATCAGGCAGGACATCAAAGATTTTAGACAAAATAATAATCCAGCAGACTTTTAATAAAGCCTTGACCTAATCGTCAGGGCTTTTTCTATACCCAAAATCATACAAGCCGCCCGAAAGTCTAGCCATAATGACGGTAAATGGACTGGATTTCAGGCACAACAAAGGCTAGGTAGTATTGTATAATTAAATTGTTCGATAGACGAAAAAAGTACTTGACTTTTTGTCACACAAGAATTAAAATAATGGTGTGACAAAAAAGAGAGGTGAAAAAAGTGAGTCCGCGAACAGGTAGACCTAAATCTGATAATCCTAAAGATATAAGATACAGTATTCGTTTGGATGTTGAAACGGAACAATTATTAGCTCAGTATTGTTCAGAACACAATATCACAAAAGGTGAAGCTGTACGTCGAGGGATACAACTGCTTTTAGGTATAAAAAAATAGAACATCGCCCCGTCGCTAAACAATGGCGATGTTCTGTTTGCACGAGAGTTTCCTCTCATGGAATATTGTAACATGGGGGGGAACATCTTTCAAGTAAAAAATTGGAGGTGTTCCATATGAACGAATTACGTATTTTTAATAACGCTGATTTTGGTGATGTTCGCACCGTAGAAAAAGATGGAAACATCTGGTTCGTTGGTAAAGACGTGGCGGAGGCGTTGGGTTATGAACGCCCTACGAAAGCTGTGCAAGACCACATAGATGAGGAGGATAAGGATGTAGTCCCAATTCAGGATTCCATCGGGAGAAAACAAAATACACCTATCATCAACGAATCAGGCTTATACTCTCTCGTGCTTTCCAGCAAGTTGCCTAAAGCAAAAGCTTTCAAACGTTGGATAACGTCAGAAGTCATTCCTTCTATACGCAAAACTGGTAGTTATAACAAGCCGTCAAAACAGCCAACAACACAACAGGAGCAGAGGGCGAAAGCTATGCTGCTGAACGCACAGAGCAGGCAGTGTAAGTTGTGGCTGCGTTTGGCAGAAACAACGGATTTACCTGATTATAAACATATCTGCCAGCAAAAAGCAGCGGAGGTACTGGCTGGCTCTCCTGTACTGCCTATGCAGAAGGCAGAAAAGAAAACACTTTCTGCTACGGAGATTGGAAAAATTTTGGGCATCACGGCGCACAAGGTGGGTATGTTGGCTAACAAATTTGCGTTAAAAAGCGATGCTTATGGCAAGTATTTTTATGATAAATCTCCAAACAGCAATAAGCAGGTAGAAACGTTCCGCTATTATGAAGATGCTGTGGAGAAATTTAAGGAGATTCTGGAAGGCGGTGCTGCAAAATGACTGCTTTAGAAGCTTATAAGGCGTTACCGTTTGAACAGCGTGAGCTAGTTGAGCAGATTGAATATAACCTGGATATAGCCGACCAATGCTTTTCAACTATTAAGGCGATGCTTCCAGATAAAGAAGTAGTTCTTATGATGCTTATGGATAAATACGCTGAAAGTATGCATTCGCAAATGCAGGCGAAAGAAGAATTGGAAAAGGCCGGATATAGTGAAGTGCAGATTTTAAACTTGCGTCAGGGATATTGCGGCGAATAAAATAATTTTATGGCGAAAGCCGCTTACAGTAGATGTAGGCGGCTTTTGTCATACATAGATTGGAGTGATGAAATTGACAAATACCTACACAACTACCCAGGGCGACATGTGGGACTTGATTGCCAAGCGCTTGTATAATGACGAAGCATCACTAAACGTCCTGTTGGAAGCAAATCAGCAATACGCTGATATTGTTGTTTTCCCGGCAGGAATTGTGTTGGAAGTGCCGGAGTATACTGCACCGGTAACATCAATGCTGCCACCATGGAGGCGTTAAAATGTTTAAGATGAAAGCAAGGCGATGTCTGGTAATCATTAAATACAATGACAAGGATATTAGCGCAGACCTGCAGCAATATCTGAAGAATGTAAGCTACACTGATAACATGTCTGGTGAAGCAGATGATCTGCAGCTTACACTGGAGGATAAAGCTGGGCTATGGCAATCAGCATGGATGCCGGAAAAGGGTGCAACACTGGACGTTAGCGTAAAGCTGATTAACTGGCAGAGCATCGGTGAGCAGGTTGTACGTTTTGGTTTGTTTGAGATTGATGAAATCACCAGCAGCGGAATGCCTAGCGAGGTGCAAATCAAGGCGGTGAGCGTGCCGGATAACAACAATCTGCGCGGTGCTGAGCGTACACGCAGCTGGGAGAAGGCAGAGCTGAAGCGTATTGCTAATGATATTGCGACTGAGGCGGGCTTGACGTTGTATTACGATGTTAAAGAATATAATCCTGTTATAGATAGGGCAGAGCAGACGGAACAGTCTGACCTGTCCTTTTTATATAAGCTGTGTGCTGATCATGGCCTGGCTCTTAAAATCTGCGACAAGCAAGTAGTAATTTTTGATGAGGCAGATTATGAAGCGGCCGAGGCTGTGGCGCTGGTGCCGAAGGCGAAAGCTAGTTATTCTGCCGGCAGTCTCAAAGTACTTGATATGCTGAAAAGCTACAGCCTGCGCAGCAAGGTGCGCGATGTGTATAAGTCCTGCCATGTTAAGTACCAGGACAGCAGCACGAAGCAAAAAATTGAGGCTACATTTGCTGCTCCTGATAAAAAGATAGGAAAAACACTGGAAGTCAATGAGCAGGTAGCCAGCATTGCGGATGCAGAGCGTCTTGCAAAGAAGAAGCTGCGGGAGAAGAACAGCGATGAGGTTACCGGAAGCTTCAGCTTTTTAGGTAATCCGGAACTGGCGGCTGCTGTGAATATCCAGCTTAGCGGTTTTGGTGCTTTCGATGGCAAGTATATTATTACTAAGGCACAGCATGATATTAGCAGTGGATATACAACAAGTATTGATGTGAGGAGATGTTTAGATGGATATTAACCAAATAAAAAACTTGATTCGCGTCGGTACAGTGTCGGCTGTCAATGGCGCATCGTGCAGCGCACGCGTGGCGTTTGAAGATAAGGACAATATGGTGAGTGCTGAACTACCCATTATCACCATAGGCAGCCAACAGACGAAAGCCTATTGGCTGCCTGAGGTTGGAACTCAGGTCTTGTGTATCTTTCAGCCAAATGCGAGTGGCAGCGGCATTAGCAAAGGTTTTGTTATTGGAGCTTTTTACAGCACGCAGGATACGCCTGTGGAGAGTAATGCGGACGTGCGTAGCATCACGTTTGCCGATGGCAGCTTTATCAGGTATCAAAATGGGAATATCGAGATTAATGCCAAAGGGAACGTAATCATTAAAGGTGCTAACATTTTGCTTAACTAAAGGAGGTGATTACGTGCCAAAAGCAACACGATTAGGTGATAACGATACGGGACACGATGCCTGCGCACCTACAGCGCTTGTTACAGCAAGTACTGATGTTATCATCAATGGTAAAGGCGCTGGGCGTGTGGGTGACAGCTATGCTCCTCATGGATGTGTAGCGCATCCCACGCATAGCGGTGTAATTGCCAGCGGGAGCGTCAGCGTTTATATCAATGGCAAGGCTGCAGGCAGAATAGGGGACAGCGTAAGCTGTGGTGGGAGTGTGGCGGTGGGGAGCAGCGATGTAATGATTGGAGGTTGATATTATGCTTGTAGGGTTTATAGCGGATATACTATTTATCGTATCTAGCCATTATATTCGTACATTCGATGATTATGGACGTGGCAGCGCAGGGCGCTGGGCTCAGCATGATATTATCGGCGATAAGCCGGTGCTGGAATTCATCGGTCCGGACGTAGAGAAGATTAGCTTTTCTATGCAATTGCGTGCTGATCAGGGCATAAACCCAGCTAAGGAGCTTGAAAAACTACGAAAGATGCGCGATACAGGTAAATATTTCCCCTTGGTTATTGGTGGTAAATTAATTACAGATAACATGTGGGTTATCGAAAGCCTGGATGAAAACGTTTCCTTCTGGGGCAAGTTTGGCAACATTATGAGTGCTAAAGTAAGCGTGACGCTGAAAGAATACGCAGGAGGGTTAAAATTATTATGATTTACGATGTTTTAGCTCAGCCAGTGCAAGGTATTGATTTTGCACCAGCATCAGAAGTTGCAGAAATCCTGCAAAATCTGCGTACAATAATTACTACCACAAAATACTCTGTGCCGTTGGATCGTGATTTTGGCTTTGACGCAGAAATGCTGGATAAGCCAATGAACACCGCTCAGGCACAGCTGCAGTCTGAAATAATCTTGGCCATAAAAACCTATGAACCGCGCGTAACTGTAACCGGTATCACTATTACTGGTACCGATAATGGTGTGTTAATTCCGAAAGTGCAGGTGATGATTAACGATGACGAGTAAACTAAAAAGCTTACCTGAGATAGTCTTCGTTGATGCGGATGCAGCAAAAGTTGAAAGCTACATATTGAGTGAATATGAAAATATAACCGGCAGAAGCCTTGCTAAAGGCGACCCTGTGCGGTTATTTTTATTGACCAATGCGGCGGTAATTATCTTGCTGCTCAATAAAATCAATGAGACCGGCAAGCAAAATCTTCTTAGGTATGCTAATGGCAATAACCTGGACCATTTCGGCGCCTTGGTTGGCGTAGAACGCATACCGGCAACGGCCGCAGTGACAACGATGCAGGTAACATTATCTGCTGAGCTGGAAAACAGCACGATTATTCCTGCAGGCACGCGGTTTACTGCTGGTGACAACGTGTTTTTTGCACTTGATGCTCCGATGATCATCAAGGCTGGGCAGACTAGCGGAACGGGCAGTGCTACATGTTTAGAGACTGGGCCTAAAGGAAATGGTTGCATTGCCGGGCAGCTTAAAACGTTGGTTGACCCGGTGCCTTATGTGGCAAGTGTGGCCAACATTACAACCTCCGAAGGTGGCGCTGATGTGCAGGACGATGACAGCTATCGCGAGGATATCCACGGCGCTCCTGAGCGTTTTAGCACGGCTGGGCCTGATGGTGCGTATGCCTATCATGCTAAGCGTGCATCGGCCAAGATAGCTGACGTAACCGTCTGGTCACCATCAGCAGGCACCGTAGAGGTCAGACCTCTGCTGACTGGTGGCGAGATACCGGGCGAGGAGCTGCTTAGCCAGGTCAAAGCAACACTGGATGACAAGCGCGTACGTCCGCTGACAGACAAGGTGACTGTGCTGGCTCCCGAGGTTGTAAATTATGCGATTGATGTAAGCTATTACATTGACCGAGATAATGAGACCCAGGCAGGTGCTATCCAGAGCGCCGTCAACAAGGCCGTTAATGATTTTGTGCTGTGGCAAAAATCTAAGCTAGGCCGTGACGTCAATCCGTCTGAGCTTATAGCCAGGACTATGGCTGCAGGCGCTAAACGTGTTGCGGTTACGGCTCCGGTATATGCTAAGCTTACACAGACACAAGTTGGTGTTTGCACAAGTACAAAAGTAGAGCTGGGGGGGATTGAAGATGCTTGAGCTTAAGGATGACAGCTTACAGCAGATTTTGCCCAGCTCTATTGCCAGCGATAAAACTGTACAGGATATTGCTAAGGCTATAAGCGCAAAGCTGCAGCTTATCAATAGACAGACTGAGCTTATCTTGCTTTTGCCTAGGCTTAACGAGCTATCAGAGGCGCTGATTGATGAGCTGGCGTGGCAATACCACGTAGATTTCTACGATTATCAGGCCGATATTGAAAAAAAGCGTACACTGGTACGCAACGCTATTGCCTGGCATCGCTACAAAGGTACACCGGCAGCAGTTGAAGAGGTCTGTACGGCAGTTTTTCGCACGGCTAGAGTGTTTGAGTGGTTCCAGTATGATGGCGAGCCCTACCATTTTCAAGTGCGCCTTATTGAAGAAGGCGTGCCGGACGAAAAGGTTATAGATAATTTAGAACGCGCGATACAGGTTACAAAAAATACTCGCAGCTGGCTGGATGGCCTAAGCTTTTACCGTGAACTGATGTCAACAATATATATGGTTAAAGCGATGTGGGTACACAAATCAGTTCATATCCATCCATCAGAATTTACTATACCTGCTATACACGCCAACATATACGTTGGTAATGCAGTAAGACAACAAAGGAGTGTGACATTATGCCAAACTGGAGCGGATTAATCTTAACACAACAGGGCAGGCAACTGCAGGCTAAGGTAGAAGCCGGCACTAAGCTTGTTATCACAAAATTAAAACTGGGCAGTGGTGTTCTGCCAGAAGGCAAGCAGATGGAGGAGCTACGAGACTTGGTAACGCCGAAACAAAATGTAGGTATTGCGACGATTGAGGCGCAGAATGACGGCACATGTAAATTAAGCGCAACTATCAGCAACATAGGCCTGCAGGCTGGCTATTATGTGCGTGAGCTTGGCGTATTTGCTACAGACCCGGATAAGGGGGAGATTTTGTATCTTGTAGCAAATGACAGCGCGCCGGACTATCTGCCGGCAGAAGGCGGTGCAACTGTCGTGAGTCAGGAATTTGTTGTTTACGTATCTGCTAGTAATACGGATAACGTTGTTGCTCAGATTGATGCTGGTGCATTGGCGACGATGGGCTATGTGCAGCTTAGTATAAAAAATCATAACGATGATATTGATGCACACAGTGCAGCTATCGGCAAACATAACAGTGCCGCCTCGGTACATACTGCTAACCTTGCTAGTAAGGCTGAAGCGGAAGCCGGCACCAATACATCTAAATTCATGACACCTGCAAGGGACAGGGAAGCGATGCAAGCTTTTGTTGGCGGTGATTTAACTGGAATGATATTTGCTTTTGCCGGGAGCACCATCCCGAGCGGATTCCTGCTCTGTGACGGCTCAAAAGTAAGCCGCACAACTTACAAAAAACTGTTTAATGTAATCGGCACAACTTATGGTGCTGGCGACGGCAGTACAACTTTCACACTGCCGAATTTGATTGACCGTTTCATCGAGGGTAGTTCCGCAGCGGGGAAATACATTGCGGCGGGATTGCCAAATTTCAAGGGAACGTTTAACACTGATTATGCTAGGGCGACAGGACACATAACAACTCAAAGCGTTGTAGTCAGTCAAGGTATTAGCGCTGCTACAAGTCAAACCACTGATGAAACAGTTACTATTGACTTGTCAAAAGCAAGCAGTATTTACGGCAATAGTTCAACTGTACAGCCTTCTGCTATTGCCGTTAAAATGCTTATCAAATATTAATATTTGATGCAAAATTTACAGCTGAGAGCAGCGGGCTGGACAGTGATGGAATTACCGTACAAATCGTTGCAAGCTTTAGCATCAAACTCCACTCTCCACATTGCCTCATAGTTGGTATTAGAATTAACCTGATTGGCTTTTTCGGCAGATGTGTTTCCTGCTAATTTTGACTGCTTGAACAAATTGTTGTCGCCCCAAACTAAAGTTAAATTTTGGTAGTCAATACCTCGGCACTCAAAATATCCAGCTATATTCGGCAGCCCCGCTGCTCGATAACTCCCCGCTGCAACAATGGTTAATATTTAATTAAAAACTTAGCGGTTAGAGCAGGTGGCTGTACAGTAGATGACGCGCCATAGATAGAATTACTTTTAGATGCGTCAAATAACCCTGCTGAGTAAATAAATTCACTATCCATATTGTTAACCATAAGTTCCGGAGTAAACATTCTGCCCCACTTTTCGTCTGTCGAGAATACACCCGAAACGCGTGTAGCACCTATAGGATATGGTGTATGACGGTCATTAGAAGTATATCCGAACGTCAATCCCATACTACCAGTAATATTTGGCAAGCCAGCATCAAGGTATTTCCCCGCTGCAAAGTTTAATATTTAATCAAAAACATCATGGTCGCGACAGGCGGTTGAACAGTGTTGGATTTGCCGTAGATGGGATTACAGAGAGAGGCGTCAAACCTAACCCCGTAAGAAACATTAGTTAAAGGACCTGCGCCTCTGACATATTCAACACTTACACCGAGACTTCTCGAATAAAACACTCCTTCTGAATCCAAAACCGGGAGTGAACTGTGGTCATCTAAAGCTGGATAACATACGCCCGTTAAATTCGGCAGTCCAGCAGAGACGTATTTCCCCGCTGCACATTTTAAGAAAGGATGATTAAATCATGCAACAAGCATATTTATTTGACGAAAAAACAAAAGAATATAAATCTGAGGTCAACGCACAGCTTGACCCATTAGAATCAGCGAGAGCAGGTAAAGACATCTACCTGCTGCCAGCCAACGCAACATGGGATAAACCTACGCCTAAAGACGGCTGTATGGCTGTCTGGAATGGTGAATCTTGGAATATGGTAGAGGATAATCGCAAAAAAGAATATTGGCTGCCAGAGGACAAATACGGTGCACCTGCAAGGGAGATGAAAGAACTGGGGCCATTACCTGAAGGCGCAACGCTGACAGCTCCAGAACGCACGCTTGATGAGGTTAAAGCTGACAAGGTGCAAAGTCTTAAAACTGAGCGTGACAGCAAAGAGGTTGAGCCTATTACCTATAACGGCAACAGTTATGATTATGATGACAAGGCAAGGGAGCGTATCAACGCTGCTATCATTGCTCTTGATGTGCTGGGAGCAAATGCATCAATCATCTGGACTACGGCAGATAATGCCGACATCAAGGCAACAGCTGACGATTTACGCGCTGTTGTCGCGTCCGTTGCTCGACGCTCAAACACATTACATATAGCTTATCGCGAGGCTAAGGACAAGGTAGAGCAGGCGACGACTGTTGCTGAGGTTGAGGCTGTTACATTGGATGCCTGAATATGGACAAAGCCTGTAACCATGCGGATTTGAGCTATGTTGCCGACGCAAATACCGGGAGCAACAGGATAGCAACAGCACAGATGTAGCTATAATGCAGGATGTAAGTGTGTGGCAAGGCAATAGTAAGCAACAGGTTAGCAACAAATCATATTAAATCTATTGCCTTTTTAAGCTCGTGCAGTGATTTGTGTGTGTACACGCCCTTGGTGACTCCCTGCAGCGCATGGCCTAGGATACGCTTGACGGCTGTGTCATTAGCTCCAGCGTTGTCCAGCATCGTTGCGCAGGTATGGCGGCATTCGTGGGGCGTATGGTGGCAGGACGTGGCAAGCATAACATTGTCAAACCGTGTGCGGAATCGGTGATAAGAAAGCTGTTCGCCTGTATCGTCGGTTATGAGAGTTTTCCCATTATCCTGCATCCATTGCTGGAAGTAGGGGAGAGCTTTTCGGCTGATTGGTACGGCACGATTTTCGCCTGCTTCTGTCTTAGATTCACGGACAATGAAGTATCGCTGTTTTAACTTAACATCACACTTCTTTACCGCCAGCATCTCAGACGGACGCACGCCGCTATAAATCATCATCACAACAACTTTTGCCCAACGTGATAGTGGTTCTTCACTTTCAGCAAGACGTTTAACTCGGTTTAATTGTCTGGTGTTGAATGGCGATTTTGGATATACAATCTTCTTTTTGTCTATGTCGATGTATTTGCTTATGTCTGCGCTGGCTGAGATGATTTCATACTTTACTGCGTATGTATATAGGTTGTGCATCAGCTGACGGCATTTCTTTTGGCTGGCGTAACCTATTTTTGCACGGCTCATGGCACGGATTACTGCTTGCAGGTCGCTTATCTTTAAACTGATAAACTTCTTGCCGTAGAGTGGTTCACAGTGCTTGTAAGCGGCAGTGTAGTTGGCTGCCGTGGGTTTGGCTATCTTTGGAAAGTGCTCTGCTGACCATAGTTTAAAGATTTCGCTGAATGTTATCTCAGACGGATTAAACAAAGATGGATTTTTGTTATATGCTATTAGATATGCTAAAGCATCTTCGTATGTAGCATAGTATCCTATAGGTTTTTGCTTGCCGTCGATGTATTTTTTGACAACATAAGGTCTGCGGCGATGCTCTCCGTAATATGAGATTGAGCCGAAGCCGTTTGGTAGTTTTAGTTTTTTCACAAATATCACTCCTTATAATAGGTTTGTTCATATTATAAGGACATTGGAGGAATGAAAATATGAATTATAAATTATTTTTTGAATCGGCACTTGCTGCAGGGAAAACGTTGTACAGTGGTTGGTCTTATAAGACTGCTATGGCTGCTATCATGGTTGTATTGCTGCACAAACACGCTATATTGTTCTATGCGTTTTCTGCTTTAGTTGTGTTGGACTGCCTGACTAAGTGGTTGGCGATTGCACATGATTATCTGGTTAAGCAAGGCAAAACAGAGCCAACCATTCTTCAATCGCTGATTGCCATCAAAGCGGCGAGAAGTGCAGGGCTCATTTCTTCTGAAGTTATGAAACACCGTTTTTTAGGCAAGATTTGCATATATTTACTATGCGTAATGGCAGCTGCTAGTGCTGATCTGATTATGGTTGAGCTTAGTAAGCCTGCATGGGCAGTGAGTACAATCATCAGTTATTTAACTGCGACGGAATTGTTGAGTATAGTAGAAAACCTCAACGCTGCTGGCGTTGAGGCTGTAAAAGGCTTGATTGATATTGTCAAAAAGAAGAAGGTGTAAAGATGTTAAGAGGTATTGACGTAAGCGAAAATAATGGTGTAGTTGATTGGGGGCGGGTAGCTCCTGGCTTAGATTTCGCTATTATCAGAATCGGTTATGGTCGGAATCATTTGGACAGCCAATTTTACAACAATATCAATGGCGCATTAGCTGCAGGCCTTAAAATTGGTGTTTATCACTACAGTTACGCATTATTACCGGAAAGGGCGCAGGAGGAGGCAAGGTTCGTCGTTGAGACGCTAGCAGATTGTGGATTAAGCCCCGAAAAGCTGGAAATGGGTATATGGTTTGACATGGAAGATGCAGACGGATATAAACAGCGTCACGGTATGCCTTCGCGTCAGGAGATTACTGCAATGTGTAGTGAATTTATCTGTGAGTGTAACCGCAGTGGCTATAGTTGTGGCATATATGCTAACCTGGATTGGTTAGAGCATCAGATTGCCACAGAGCAACTTGCTAGTTATGTGCCTTATTGGGTAGCTCAGTGGGGCGGGCGCTGCGACTGGCCGAATGCTAGTATGTGGCAGTACACTGATGGGTACTATGTTGATGGTAAAGAGTTTGATGGGAATCTTTATTTTGACTGATTTTATATTCAGGACAAGCTGATTTTTGTCCAATATTTGTCCAATATTATTTTTAGAAACTTGTAGAACTAATTAAGCGATTTTAAGGCATAATAGCGAGAAACGTAGATAGCAAGCGCCTTTTCAGCTTCCCCCAACTCTCTGTAAATCGCAATGAAATTATATTTTGTTACTTCGGGTACAAGAGGCCGTGAGTTCGAATCTCGCCGCCCCGACCAAATTTAAAACTTAGGAACCGCATGAGAATGCGGTTCTTTTTGTTTGCTGAAGCTTTAAAGGACGAAAGGAAAATGAGAAAAATACTGCTTTGTCCAATATTTGCTCCAACTGCCTATTTAGAACACTTTAGAATGCATTAGAAAAAGCCTGCTTTTCAACTCAATAAAATAGCAGGTTTTATTTTCTTTCACATAAGCTTACAAAAGAATATACACGAAAGGTGTGAAGAATATAGTATTTTAAGTTGCATTCAGGCTGTACATTGAGAAATTTTTTCATTCTGTCTTAAAACAGCTGTTTTTAGCTAACTTTTTTTCATTTGATTTGACTCTACGCTCTATTTTTTTAATATCTTCAGCAGGAGGGAGGTTTTCTGGCTTTATACCACGTTCTCCTAGCATGTTTCTAATGGTAGAGTTATTTTGCACATGTTCATGAGTTATACTGGGTTCGCCATACAAGTCTTTTGCTTCAGTATTATAGTTTGTCATTTCAGTAGCAAGGTTTTTTGCTGCTATGGTTAAGTTTGGCAGGAAGTCTGCTAAGGGACGATTTTTATTAACGCCGTATTTATCTTTCATTGCTTGTGTGCTTTTGCCGAAAAGGGCGCTGTCACCAGCGGAACGGATACGTGCATAACCAGCATTATCTACATTTCTTTCAAAGATGTTTTTAGATAAGCGTTTTTCTGACTCACGCAACTTTTCCCGATTATCAATGCGCTGCATATCGTTCATATGTTCTTCTATAAGTTCCTGTTTCCGAGTTTGCTGAGCAAAATAACTCTGAGCAAATGCAATTTCTTCTTTACGAGGATCACCATTTTGGGCTATTAAGTAGCAAGCATAACGAGTTAATTTTACATCGGTGATTTCTCTGCTTGCTCCACTACCTAAATTGACCATTTTGCCGACGTTGGCAAAATGGTTATCAACAATATTACCACTGACTTTACATGATAATTTCGCTTTTTCAATTACTTCGCTAAACCGGCGCCATTGACTGTAACTAAAGGCTGGTTGTAGTTCTCTGGCATACCAAAACTCAATACCAGTATTTTTATCTACATGAACAAGTTCATCAAATTTGCTTTTTAATACAGAAACTTCTTTTTTATCCATAATAAATTCACTCCATTTCTTTTTTATCTTGAAATTGTTACGTATTCTTCCGCTTGGTAAAGAGGCTTAGCCAGTTTATTATTAATCAAATCATATATATCTTTCTTGCTATTAGCACTGTACTGGCAGTATTTCATTTTTCTCTATCATCTGTCTAAAGCTGTTTGTGCAAGCTCAGGGTTTTCGATTTCTTCTATGCGTTCGCTGCCAACTTGCGCAAGCCATTGCTTAAAGGGTTCGACTTTAGGTGAGGGGATAGACTGGATGATGTGCAGGGCGCTTTTTGCAGTAGCAGCTAAGGTGCGACGATTTTTACCGCTTTGAGTTGGCATTGCTACCTGGGGACAATTTGTCCCTATGTAAGTCCCAAGCTCGGAATCTCTTTTGCGTATTTTTTTAGGTAGTCTGTTGGGTTAACGCTATCTGTCAAAGCACCAACAATATCGACTACAGAAAAATACCATTGCTGTTCTTCTTCGTTCCAAATAGAACGGATTTTAGCAGATTGAAATAAATTTATACTGTTCATGTGTTTTTCCTTTCTTTATTCACAGTAGCATTTGTTTTTTAATTATATTACTCTCTATATTCTGATTAACGAAAAAATGTTTACATGTTATAATTGTATTATAACGCTATGTGTTGCAGCATGTCAAATATTTTAGTGAATGTATATTTGGTCTTAGGAAGAGGAGTCGCTTAGTAATGGACAAAGAAAAACAAGTTGTAGGTGACAATAGAAATAACGATTTTCAGGGATTCGTCCTTGATGATTTGCCAAAAACAGTTGAAGAACAATTAGAGATTATCAAAAAATACCTTGAGCGTAGTATGCCTAGAAGTGAGAATGAATAGCGTATTTAAAATATAATGATTGGCTAAGCAGACTTTGAGCGAAAACTCAGAGTCTGCTTTCTTCTCATCCCACTAATTTCCTCCATAAAAAGGATTTTCCCTTCGTTTTGTAGAATTATAAAATATAACTGAAAATACTACTTGCAGAATGGAGGCTTTGCGATGAAAATAACTTTTTTAGGTGCAACGCGCACCGTTACCGGTTCCTGCTATCTGCTGGAGGTCAGCGGACACAAGTTTTTGGTAGACTGCGGCATGTTCCAAGGCTCCAAGCTGATAAAAGCGCTGAACGAAAAGGACTTTTTGTTTCATCCGGGAGAGATTGAGGCTGTTGTATTGACGCACGCCCATGTTGACCACAGCGGTCTGTTGCCGAAGCTGGTCAAGGAAGGCTTCCGCGGCCCCATCTATTGCACTAAATCGACAGAGGAGCTGTGCTCGATTTTGCTGCCGGACAGCGCGCACATTCAGGAGGGTGAGGCTGAATACGCCAACCGCAAAGGTATGCGTGCCGGCAAAAAAATTGTCGAGCCGCTGTTTACGGTTGATGATGCTGCCAGAGCCTTGCATTTGTTCAAGCTGCGCAGCTTTGGTGAAGCGTTCAATGTTGTTCCCGGTGTTACCGTCACCTTCCGCGTTGCGGGACACATTCTTGGCTCTGCTTTCGTAGAGATGTCTGTTAACGAAGGCGATAAAAAGACACGCTTGATTTTTACCGGCGATATCGGTCAGCCGAATCAGCCGATTATTGAGGACCCGGCGGCAGCAGGCGGTGCGGATTTTATTATTACGGAATCCACCTACGGCAACCGCATCCATGAAGCTTACGATAAAGAGGGCGAGCTTGCGAATATTATCAACGATACTGTCGAGCGTGGCGGTAACGTTATTATTCCTGCGTTTGCTGTAGGGCGTACGCAGGTACTGCTGTACTATTTCCAAAAGCTGCAGGCGGAAGGCAAAATTCCGGAGATTCCGATTTATGTAGATAGTCCTATGGCCAACAGAGCTACGCAGATTACTATGACGAATCCCGAGGAATATGATGAGGAAGCGCGGGCACTTTACGCAATGCAGGGACGCAGGCTGGTGTCTATGCATAATTTGCGCTTTACTGCCACGGTGCAGGAATCCATGGCGATTAACGAAATTCCAGGCAGCAAGATTGTTATTTCGGCCAGCGGCATGGCAGACGCCGGACGTATTCTGCATCACCTGAAGCATAATCTGTGGCGTGAGGACAGCAGCATAGTATTTGCCGGCTATCAGGCGGAGGGCACTATCGGACGCAGGCTGATAGAAGGCATTAAGCGCATCAAGATTATGGGCGAGGATATCAGAGTCAACGCCAAAATCTATAATATGAAGGGCTTTTCCGCCCATGCGGACAAGCAGCAGCTGTTAGCCTGGTACAGCGGTATGAAGGAGGTGCCTAAGGCCTTTTTCGTTACGCATGGCGAGCTTGATGCAGCCATGGAGCTGGCAGATTCGCTGGGACGCAATCTGGGAACGGCAACCTACATCCCGCACTTTGGTGACTGTGCCGAAATCCATGGTACCGAGTGGCAGATGCATGAATCCGAAATGGTTCAGGTTGAGCCTGCTGCTATCGACCTGCGTGCTTACATGCGTGGCATGGAACACGATTATCTGCTGCAGCGCAGCAAAATCGAACAGATTGTGGCGCGTAACCCGGATAAGGCGGTTATGGTACGCAAGAAGCTGGAAAAGCTGCATAAGTACATGGATGATATTCTGAAGGATTTGTAAGAAAAAATGATATACGCTTTGCGTAAATAAAAAATGCACCATTCCTTGACAGTAGGGAATGGTGCATTTTAGTTTTTAAATCGTTATAGCTTACAGTCTGTTGCTGCTGTTGAGTACGTCACGCATTTTGTGAGCTACCATGTCCTGGATAGCCTGACGTGCGGGTTTCAGGTATTGGCGAGGATCGAAGTCGCCGGGGTTTTCTACAAGATGCTTACGGATGGAAGCGGTCATTGCCAGGCGCAGGTCGGTATCGATGTTGATTTTGCAAACACCGAATTTGCCTGCTTGCAGCAGCATGTCTTCAGGTACGCCTTGAGCGCCGTCCAGCTTGCCGCCGTACTTGTTGCATTCTTCAACAAAGGACGGGATAACGGTGGAAGCACCGTGCAGAACCAGAGGATAACCAGGCAGCAAGTTGGTGATTTTTTCCAGACGTGCGAAGTCCAGTTCCGGTTTGCCTTTGAATTTGTAAGCGCCGTGGCTGGTGCCGATAGCGATAGCCAGGCTGTCGCAGCCGGTGCGTTCAACGAATTCTACAGCCTGATCGGGATCGGTGTAGGTAGCATCCTTGGTGTTAACCTTAACAGCGTCTTCAACGCCTGCCAGTCGGCCAAGCTCTGCCTCAACTACAACGCCTCTTTCGTGTGCATATTCAACAACACGACGAGTCATTTCGATATTTTCTTCAAAAGGATGCTTGCTGCCGTCAATCATAACGGAGGTGAAGCCGCCGTCGACGCAGGCTTTGCAGATGTCAAAATCTTCGCCGTGGTCCAGATGCAGGCAGATAGGCAGACCGGTATCTTCGATTGCTGCTTCAACTAGCTTCATCAGGTAGATGTGGTTAGCGTATTTGCGGGCGCCGGCACTTACCTGCAGAATCAGCGGGGATTTTTCCTGTTGTGCTGCGGCAACGATACCTTGGATGATTTCCATGTTGTTGACGTTGAAGGCACCAACAGCATAGTGGCCTTCGTAAGCTTTTTTGAACATTTCAGTAGATGTAACTAAGGGCATTTGTCTATTCCTCCTTATTCAGGGTAGCCTTACAGCTACTCTGTCTTTACATTAGTATACACTAATTATATCATGCTCTGCTTATTTAGTACAGAAGTTTCTGTAAATCCTCCGGCAAAGCGCGGGTAATTTCTAAAAATACATCGCTTACCGGATGCTTAAAGGCCAGACGATAGGCATGCAGCGCATGGCGCGCCTGAGGGCCTGGAGTTCCGTAAAGATTGTCGTTTACGAGCGGATGGCCGATGGAAGCAAGGTGGACACGTATCTGGTGCGTGCGTCCGGTGAAAAGACGGACCTTGAGCAGCGTATGGTTACCGTAAGACGCTAAAACCTCATAGGATGTTTTGGCGTATTTGCCGCGTTCGTAATCAATGCAGCGTTCGATGATACTGCCCTCCTTGCGGGCGATAGGTGCTTCGATAATACCTTCGCTGCAGTCAAAGCGTCCGCAGGCCAGTGCCAGATATTCCTTTTCAACCTGCTGCTGACTAAGCCAGTGCTGAACAACAGGCTCCTTGGCGAAAATAACGAGGCCGGAGGTGTTGCGGTCTAAGCGCGATACGGGATGTATACCGGCATTAATGCCGGTGGCTTCATAATATGCTTTGACGTAATCGTAGAGTGTAGTGCCTCGCTCGCTGACGGTGGGGTGTACCAGCATGCCTGCAGGCTTATCGATAATCAGCAGAAAATCGTCCTCGTAAGCCAGCATGGATGGTGACAGGATAGCAGCCATCAGTGCAGCTGTTTTTTATCCGGCAGCTCGTCGACTACTTCGATGTTATCGAGCTGTGCCTTCAGCTGGCTGCGGATGTTGGCCAGATATTCCTTGTACAGCTCCTTTTGCTCTGCCAGCTCCTCCGGGGTCAGTCCGGAAGTTTTCTTCTTTTTGGCTAATGCATTTATGCGGTTAATCATTGCATTGATTTCCATAATATTTCTACTCCTCGTATAATATAGTCATAGCTTAGGTTGTTTTTAATAAAAATTTAAGCTAT
>OFMC01000093.1_pt1 | contig 96323 bp, 85 predicted proteins | sample 1541271 | NCBI WGS metagenome assembly OFMC01 (sample SAMN04209252, study PRJEB22552) | human gut metagenome | biome: gut; material: feces | host: Homo sapiens | place: USA: Oklahoma | reverse complement strand
GCAAAGATAAACAATAATATTGGATTGTTAAAAACACAACAATATTATTTGATCCGACATCAGCCAGGGCTACATCGGCTGCTTTCCGTTGGGGTAGGGAAGCGTAATATACAGAAAAAGAGGACATTACGTAAAGTAATATCCTCTTCTCTTATTTTATTCGTTAGAAATTCCCATGGAGTTTTAAAACTCTATTTGAACTCTGTGTGACTCCGGCAGGATTCAAACCTGCAACCTTCTGATCCGTAGTCAGATGCTCTATTCAGTTGAGCTACGGAGCCATTGTTTAAAGCTTTAAGTGTTGTTCCTTAAAAGCGAGTGCAAAGGTAGTGGTTTCTGATGAAACTGCCAAATGTTTTTGTGACTTTTTTGAAGAAAATGTTGAAAAAGTTGATTTCTTTACTTTAAATTCTCTTCTGTAGGCGAATTATATAATAAATTCGTATCTTTACACACCATTTGATGGTAAAGTAAATATTCGCATGAATAGTGCTACATATATGCTATTAACGCAAATCGGTATAATAAGAATGTATAATCTATATAAATAATAAAGTATGATAAGTTTTCTTTTATCTATTGTGGTGAGTATTGCGTCATTTGGTGCAGTGGGCAACAATGAGTCGGTGAACAATGCTGAGGCGATAAACCGCGCCATAGAGCATTGCGCCGAGCAGGGTGGTGGACGCGTGGTTGTACCATGTGGTGAATATTACACGGGGTCGATATATCTGAAGTCGGGTGTTATGCTCTTTCTTGAGCAGGGTGCTGTGCTGAAGGGGGTGCAGGACATAGATGCTTATGCTTCCTTGAAGACCACGCTTGACCTCTCGCGCTACGAGAGTGGGCAAGGTACGGTGAATTATAACTCTGCCACCGACCCACAGTGGTCTAAGGCGATGGTGTTTGCTGTCGGTGTGAGTAATGCTGGCATTGAGGGTAAGGGATGCATTGACGGAGCTGATGTGCGCAATCCGCTTGGTGAGGAACACATGCGTGGTCCGCATACCGTGCTGATGGCTGGTTGCAAGCGTATGAAGTTTGAAGGTTTTAGTGTGAAGCGCTCTGCCAACTATGCTTTTCTGGGCTACCAGATAGAAAAGTCGCAGTTTCATAATCTATATATAGAAGGCGGATGGGATGGCATACACATCCGTGGGGCGAAGTGTGTGGAAATTGCGCACTGCGAGATGCACACTGGCGACGATGCTATTGCGGGCGGCTACTGGGAACGCATGAGCATCAACCACAACGTACTAAACTCTTCGTGCAACGGCATACGTATGATTATGCCATCGATAGGTTTGGACATTACTGATAACGAGATATATGGTCCTGGAAAGTTTGAGCACATCACCTCGCACCGCACACGTTCTGAGGCTGCTATAAACCTTGAGCCTGGCGGATGGGGTAAGGCTCCGGGACGCATGGATAAAATTTGTATTCTGCGCAACAAGGTGAGCTATGTTCTAACACCGCTCTGCGTTACGCTTAGTGATGACAATACGATGGGGCGTTTAATGTTAGAAGACCTTGAGGCTCGTGGCATAACACGTATGGCACTATCGGTGAAGAGTTGGGGTAATGCGTCTACCGATTGTGTGGTGATGCGCCGTTGCTATATGGAGTTTGATGGCATCGATGATCCTGCATTGCCGGCATGGTTCGAGAACCGTCCTACTGACCAGTGGCCCGTTTTTCCAGTTTGGGGTATGTATTTCCGCAATGTGAAGAAGGTGGATGTGCAGGATGTGAAGCTGTTTGTAAAAGGAAAGGAGTATCGTAAGGCGTGGATGGTGGACAATGTGAAGAAGCATAACCTGAATGTGGTTGATGTTCGTTAAAAAAATTGAGGGCAGCCAATAAACTGCCCTCAACCAACACAAAAACTAAACTAGACTTAACTAAGTTAATTCAAGACTTTCACAAGCCCTCAATTACTGGTTGCAAATATAATGAATATTTCTGTTATATGCACAATATTGTTGCTAAAAATATCTTAACAAGAATAAAAAACTTCATAAAATTTATATTTTCTATGAATTAGTAGCTTTATTGAGCATAATATAATCCAAGATTACCATTGAAGCCATAGCTTCTACGATAGGTACTGCACGTGGTAGCACGCATGGATCGTGGCGTCCTTTGGCGCATAGAGTAGCAGGATTGCCTGCATTGTCTACAGTTGTCTGCTCTTGAAGAATGGTTGCAGTTGGTTTAAACGCTGTGCGGAAGTAGATATCTTCACCGTTGCTTATGCCTCCTTGTATGCCCCCACTATGATTTGTAACGGTGCGTATGCTTCTATCTTCTGTTATGAATGCATCGTTCAGTTCGCTGCCGCGTGCAGTAGCGCAGTTGAAACCTTCGCCATATTCGAATCCTTTTGCAGCGTTGATGCTGAGCATTGCAGCACCGAGCATTGCGTGAAGCTTGCCAAATTCGGGTTCACCGATACCCTTAGGACAGCCTTTCACTACGCACGTCACCACACCACCGATGGTGTCGCCCACGGCTTTCATCTCGCCGATGAGCTGCTCCATGCGTTTTGCTGCGATGGGGTCGGGGCAACGTACGGGGTTGTGCTCTATCTCAGCGAAATCGTACTTAGTGTAGTCGCGGTCGAGGATGATATTACCGACCTGTGATGTGTAGGCAGTGATGCTTACGCCCATTTGTCGTAATGCGAGTTTGGCGAGTGCTCCTCCCACACAACGACTTATGGTGATGCGTGCCGACGAACGTCCGCCACCACGATAGTCGCGTATGCCGTATTTGCAGGTGTACGTGAAGTCGGCGTGTGATGGCCGGAAGAGACTACGCAAGTCGTCGTAGTCGGCAGAATGTTGGTTTGTGTTGCGCACAATAAATCCTATGGGGCAGCCAGTTGACTTCCCTTCGAACACCCCACTGAGCAGTTCCACTTGGTCTTGCTCGTTGCGTTGTGTCGTTATATGGCTTTGACCAGGGCGACGACGGCGGAGCTCATTTTGTATGAACTCCATGTCGATCATAATGCCTGCCGGCATTCCGTCGACCACGCCACCGATAGCCTCACCATGACTCTCACCGAATGTGGTGAGAGTGAATAGTGTTCCGAATGTATTGTGCATATTTGCTTTTTAGTTTGTTCTTCAATCTGCATTAATCTGCAGGAGCGTTTTAGTGGTGGTGTCCGCAGCAACCTCCCTTATGCTCGTGATGTCCGCAGCATCCGTCTTCGTGGTCGTGGTGTCCGCATCCACCCTCATGGTGTCCGCATCCACCCTCGCAACCACCGCAGTCGCCTCCGCAACCGCCACCGTTCATGTGGCTGAGCATAGTTTTAATCTCATCCTTTGTAGCCTCGCGGTTTTCGATGATATAGCCTTTGAAGTTAAGTTTCTTGCCTGCGAGTGGGTGGTTGAGGTCTACCTTAACAGCAGCATCACCAATTTCGAGAACAGTGCCGATGAAGAAGTTGCCGTCCTCGTTCTTCAGAGGAATCTGTGCTCCCTTGAATATATTCTTGCTGTCGAATTGTCCGTCTACTGTGAACATCTCCTTGTTGAGTTCGATGACGCGTGAGGGTTCATACTCACCGAATGCCTTCTCCTTGTCGAGTTCAAAATCGAATTTCTCACCAAGTTTCAAGTTTTCAAGATGCTCCTCAAGAGCATCAAGAGCTGCATCGAAGCCAGTGATGAATACGAAAGGCTGTTCCTTTGTGGTTTCCTCTACGAGTGTGCGCTCTCCGTTCTCGCTGATTGTGAATAGCTGATACTGTGCTGCGATGAGCTTGTTTGTCTTATTTTCCATTATTTTGTTTGTTATATTTGTTTCGTAATATGTGTGATGTAAGTGCAAAGTTAGTGCAAATTAAGCGCATTGCAAAATAAAGTCTGCTTTTTGTTGCAATGGAGTCAGTGGCGTTATTCGTTGTAGATAGCCACTTTGATGACACCATCCTCCCTGTTTTCGAACAGTTGATAAGCCTCTTCTATTCTGCTGAGTGGAAAGCGATGTGTTATGAGTGGTGTGGTGTCAATCTTTCCTTGTTCTATAAGTTGCAGCACCTCCTCACAGTCGCAGCCGTCTACACCGCCAGTCTTGAACGTGAGGTTCTTGCCGTACATGTTTGGCAGGGGCAGAGTCTGTGCCTCGTCGTATAGGGCAACGATTGTTACGATAGCATTGGGACGTGCACACTGCCAAGCCAGCTGGAACGTGTCCTTGCCTCCGGCTACCTCCAACACTCTGTCGGCACCGCCGTGGTCGCTGTTGGCTTTTACGAAGTTGTCGCACTCCTTTGGTGTTGTAATCAGAACTTCTGGGTAGTGTGCTCTAATGAAGTTGCGACGTTCTTCCGACTGTTCGCAGACGATGATGCGCTTCGGTTGTTTGAGCATTACACTGAGCAGTGTGCAGATGCCCGTAGGACCTGCTCCGATGATGAGCACAGTATCCTCTTCGGTTATCTCACTGATGCGTGCAGCCCAATAACCAGTAGCAAGCACGTCGCCCACGAACAGGGCCTGCTCGTCTGTAACGCTGTCGGGTATGCGGGTCAGTCCTTGCTCTGCCAATGGTACACGTACATACTCGGTTTGTCCTCCGTCAATGCGACAACCTAAAGCCCATCCTCCGTGCGGCGAAGTGCAGTTGTTCACGTATCCGTGCTTACAGTAGAAGCACTCGCCGCAGAATGTTTCGACGTTTACCGTCACGCGATCGCCAACTTTGAAGCCTTTCACGTCGGCTCCGAGTTGCTCTACGACGCCCACCATCTCGTGGCCTACGGTGATGCCAGGCACTGCTCTTGGTACGCTTCCGTGCTTGATGTGCAAGTCGCTTGAGCAGATGCTTCCTAATGTGACGTGTACGATGGCATCTGTAGGTTCGATAATTGCAGGCTTTTGTTTGTCAACTAAGGCAAACTCACCTTTCTTTATATATGTATATGCTTTCATTATGTTTGCATGTTATACGTGCAAAGGTACAAATAATATAATAAAGGTGGGTGCTTTTTTCACTATATGCAATAAAAAACGCAGAAATCTCTTTAGTGTTTCGCCGTTTTTGTGTAATTTTACCAAAAATAAAAAACAAAAGCTTATGATTGATTATCTTGCACAAAATCTTTGGACTCTTTGGGCAGTACTTGCAATGGTGTGTCTTGTCTTGGAATTGTCATCAGGCGATTTCTACATCACCTGTTTTGGTATTGGTGCGGTGTGTGCGCTTGTCGCCTCCTTGTTCGCTCTGCCGTTTTGGGCACAGGTGGTAATATTTGCCGTATTCTCCGTGTTGTCTATATATTGCATCCGGCCACATCTTGTACATATGCTTGATGCCGAGGGCGGTCAGCGCAAGAGCAATGCCGATGCCATCATCGGTAGAGTGGGCAAGGTGACGGAGACCATTAAGGCTGGCGATTACGGCCGTATGAAGCTCGATGGCGACGACTGGAAGGCTGTGTCTGACGAGACGGAGGATCTGCCGGTGGGTACGAAGGTGCGCATCATTGGTAGAGAGAGCATCATTGTGAAAGTTGAAAAAGCGTAAGCTGAGTATTTAAATGTTAGCAATAAACAACTAAATATAAACGACTAAATATTAACAACTAAAAATCAAACACTATGGAGTTTATGACAATCTTTCTTATTGCACTTGTAGTGCTTGCTGTTGTCTTTGTAAAGATGGCAGTCGTCATCATCCCTCAAAGCGAGACAAAAATCATCGAACGTCTTGGTAAGTATTATGCAACGCTTAGTCCGGGCGTAAACATTATCATACCTTTCATTGACCGTGCAAAGACCATCGTTGTCAGTGTGCGTGGACGCTATGGCTATTCAACCACTATCGACCTTCGCGAGCAGGTGTACGACTTTGATAAGCAGAACGTAATCACGAAGGACAACATCCAGATGCAGATTAATGCGCTGCTTTATTTTCAGATAGTTGATCCGTTCAAGGCTGTCTACGAAATTGACAACCTTCCGAACGCTATTGAGAAGCTCACACAGACAACGCTGCGTAACATCATCGGCGAGTTGGAGCTCGACCAGACCCTTACCTCTCGCGATACCATCAATACTAAGCTTCGCGCCGTTCTCGATGATGCTACCGACAAGTGGGGTATCAAAGTGAACCGCGTAGAGTTGCAGGATATCATTCCGCCGTCAAGCGTGCTTCAGGCAATGGAGAAGCAGATGCAGGCAGAGCGCAACAAGCGTGCGGCAATCCTTACATCAGAAGGCGAGAAGCAGTCGCAGATCCTGCAGTCGGAGGGCGAGAAGGCTTCTACCATTAATCGTGCTGAGGCTGCTAAGCAACAGGAAATCTTGCGTGCAGAAGGCGAGGCGCAGGCCCGCATCCGCAAGGCAGAGGCTGAAGCAATCGCTATAGAGAAGATTACGGAGGCTGTGGGCAAGAGCACCAACCCTGCCAACTATCTGCTCGCTCAGAAGTACATCCAGATGATGGAAGAACTTGCCCAGGGCGACAAGACAAAGACCGTATTCCTGCCGTTTGAGGCTACGAACATGTTGGGCAGCCTTGGTGGAATAAAGGAATTGTTTAAGGAAACTGGAGATAAGTAAAAGAATTTAAGAAAACATAAATGAACATGAACATTTGTATCTTTGTTGGCGCACGTCCCAACTTCATAAAGATAGCCCCAATCGTTCGCGCCGTTGTCAAAGCTAAGGCTGAGGGCAAAAGCGTAAGTCACAGTCTCGTGTATGCTGGTCGTGAGGACGACCCTACACTCGAACCGTCGCTCTTCGACGACCTTCAGATTGGTCGTCCTGACGTATGCTTAGGCGTGGAGTGTAAGAACCTCAACGAACTGACTGGTCAGGTGATGTCTGCCTTTGAGTGCTACCTTCAGGAGCATAAGACGGATGTGGTGATTGTGGTTGACGACCTCGCGTCTACAATGGCTGCAGCCATCGTTGCGAAGAAGCAGGGCATTCGTCTGGCGCATCTTGTGGCAGGCACACGCTCTTTCGACATCTCTATGCCGAAAGAGATAAATCGTCTCGTTATCGACGGACTTTCCGACTTGCTCTTCACGGCAGGCATCGGCGGCAACAGTGCTGCAACACGCGAGGGTGCCGAGTCGTCAAAGATATATATGGTTGGCAATATCCTCATGGACACGTTGCGCTTCAACCATCAGCGTTTCGCTCGTCCTGCAGTGATGGACAATCTTGGTCTGACCGAGAAGAGATACATAGTGTTCACACTCAACCGCAAGGCTATCATCGGCAACGATGACGAACTGCGTGCGCTACTTGTGAGCATGATGTCGCACACGGGCGACATCCCCGTTGTTGCTCCGCTGCGCCAATTGGCTGCTGATGCCGTGCAGTGCATCGTCAACGAGAATCCGCTGCTCTTCGAGAACCTGCACATCGTTGAGCCACTCGACTATCTCCACTTCGGCTACCTCACAGCCAATGCGCTTGGTGTAGTAACCGACTCCGGCAATGTGGCTGAAGAGGCTACGTTCAACACCGTGCCTTGCATCACGCTCAATAGCTACACCGAGCACATTGAGACCGTAAAGGTTGGTTCTAATGTGCTTGTAGGTGAAGACCCAGTGCTGCTTGGTGAGGAGATGGTACGCATGGTGGACGGCAAATGGAAACATTGTGGCATACCTGAGCGTTGGGATGGCCGCTCGGCAGAGCGTATCGTGCAGACACTTTTGGAGTGCGCAGCAAAGTAAAGACAATCCGCACCGACCGATGCGGATGTCTGCGTCGACCGATGCGGATGTCTGCGTCGACCGATACGGATGTCTGCGTCGACCGATGCGGATGTCTGCGTCGACCGATGCGAGTGGTAGAAACTTAATACATGAGTCTTCTGTGTTTTGAAATAGTATCCTGTATAACCAAATAACCCCTGAATATGAACAGTTACAAATCAATCTGGTGCGCAGCACTCATTGCGCTTAGCATTGTTATCCTTGGTTTTAATATCAAGGGTGGTATTGACAATTTCGCCAACAAAGACCGTAAGGTGTCCGTAAAGGGATTGGCAGAAAAAGAGGTGGATGCCGACAAGGTGACATGGCCTATTGTGTCGAAAGAACTTGGCAACGATTTGCCAGAGCTCTATAAGCGACTGGGTGATACGCAGTCGAAGATAAAGCACTTCCTTACTACCAATGGTGTGAAGCCTGAGGAGATAAGCGTAAATGCGCCGAGCGTCATCGACCTCAATGCCGACCAGTACAGCAACAATCAGCGCACATACCGCTACAACATCACATCGTTCATCACTGTCACATCACGCAACGTGAAGCTTGTACGCTCCATCATCGCTCGCCAGGGCGAACTGCTGAAAGAGGGCGTAGCCATTGTCGATGGAGGTTACGAGAACCAAGTGAAGTACGAGTACGTATCGTTCAAGGAGATGAAACCGAAGATGATGGAGGAGGCCATTGCCAATGCGGAAAAGACGGCTGCACAGTTTGCGGAGAACTCAAAGAGCCAACTCAACAAGATTGTCTCAGCCGACCAAGGACAGTTCTCCATTGAAGACCGCGATCAGAGCACACCTTATATCAAGAAGGTTCGCGTTGTGACCACAATTGTTTATTCGTTGAAAGATTAGATTAGTGCAGACTTTAATCTGCATATTTAATAATGTAAAAGTGTTGGAAAGCAAGGAAAAGGAAATAGGAACCACATCGCTATGGGGGCGAAAATCGGGGGAGGGGCTTTACCGCTTCCTCACCCAAGCTCCTGTCTATCGTGTTATACTGACGATGGCGGTGCCTACGATAATCTCCATGCTTGTAACCTGCCTTTACAACATCGTCGACACCTACTTCGTCGGACAGATTGACACACAATCTACGGCGGCAGTAGGTGTCGTTTTTTCATTAATGTGCCTCATTCAGGCACTTGGAGCATTCTTCGGACAGGGCAGTGGCAGTTATATGTCGCGCGAGTTAGGTGCCAGACGACGCAACAATGCTTCCGTCATGGCTGCCACCGGACTCGTCTATGCTTTGCTTGTAGGCATAGTGGTCTGCGTCAGCGGACTCCTCTTGCTGCGCCCTCTGTCGCTGTGGCTTGGCAGCACTCCCACCATTCTTCCTTACACCGAACAATACATGGCTATCATCCTGCTCGGTGCCCCCTTTCAGATAGCCGCCTTCACACTCAACAGTCAGTTGCGTATGCAGGGCAATGCGCGCCACGCTATGTGGGGCATCATTGCCGGTGCGCTGCTGAACGTGGTGCTCGACCCAGTGCTTATCTTCGTTTGTTCGCTCGGACTGCGTGGTGCGGCACTTGCTACAGTCGTCGGACAGATTGTAAGCTTCCTTATATTATATATAATGTGTAGTCGTAGCTCAGCTTCTGCGGTGCGTCTGCAGTTGCGTCGTTTCTCGCTGCGACTCCATTTGGTGAAGGAGATAGTGTATGGTGGTTCGCCGTCGTTGTCGCGCCAAGGGTTGGCAAGCATAGCAGTTGTGCTCTTGAACCTCGCAGCAGCCGATTATGGAGATGCAGCAATTGCGGCAATGTCCATAGTCAGTCGTGTCACGATGTTCGTTATGTGCGTCATTGTGGGGCTTGGTCAGGGGTTCCAACCGTTCTGTGGCTATTGCTACGGAGCGCAACTCTATAAGCGTATGCACCAAGGCTTTTGGTTCACGGTAGTGACAGGCACGGTCTTTCTTGTCATAGTGTCGGGCGTTGTGTTCTACTTCGCCGAGGCGACAGTACGCCTCTTTCGCGATGACCCCATCGTGATAGCCGTCGGTGTTACTACGCTGCGCTGGCAGTTGGCTGCTTATCCACTCAACGCCTTCATCATGACTGGTAACATGATGCTGCAGACCACTCGCCGCCCGTTCCGCGCCAATGTGCTTGCATCGGCGCGCAAGGGACTGCTCTTCATTCCGTTCATACTCATCCTTCCGCATTTGTTTGGACTGATGGGTATCGCCATGTGCCAGGCTGTGTGCGATGTCGTTACGTTTCTAATAGCAATTCCGATTGTTCGCAGTGCGTTTAAAAGTAAAAAAGTAAAAGAGTAAAAAACTTAGAACGGGAAAATGAGTGGCAGCACACCGATCATCACCAGTCCCATTATTATCTGTAACGGCAATCCCACCTTTATGTAATCGATGAAACTATATCCGCCAGCCTGCATCACGAGGGCGTTAGGCGGTGTGGAGAATGGCGATGCGAAGCACATGCTTGCTCCGAGCGTAACGGCAAAGAGCATGGGGTAGGGACTCACGCCTACTGCCACTGCCGAAGTGAGTGCTATGGGCGACATGAGCACCGCCGTAGCGGTGTTACTGATGAACATTGTGAGACATGATGTGGTGAAGTAAACACCGGCAAGCAGAGCGTACGGACTCGCCTCGCCGAGGTTGTCTGCAAGCAGGCGTGCCACCATGCTCGATGCTCCGGTCTTCTCCAACGCTACCGACATGGGTAGCATTGCCGCAATCAGCACTATACTCTCCCAATTGATTGTTTTGTAGGCAGCTTCTACGCTACGCAAACATCCGGTGATGACCATAAGCAGTCCGGCTATCATTACCGCCGTTACGGGTGCTACGGGTATGAAGTCGAACACCATCATCGCTATCATCAGCAGCATGATAGCCGCTGCAAGCGGAGCTTTGTAGTCGAGCGTTACGTGAGCTGCCTCCTCCAGAGGCTGACCAATCACCACGATACCATCCGCCTCGTTAGCTATGCGTGCAATATTCTTCCAGCGACCCTGTATGAGGAGAGTGTCACCCTCGCGCAGTTTCAGGTCTGCAAGGTTCTCCGTGATGTAGTCGCCACCGCGCTGTACGCCTAACACATTCACGTTGTACATACGTCTTACGCCCGAGTCTTTTATCGACTTACCGCATAGACGCGCCGAGTGCATCAGCACCACCTCCGCGATGCCGATGTCGTAGATGGTGAGGTTCTGTGATGAAGCAGCGGTCAGCTTCAAATCGGTAGCGAGACGTGTTGCTGTCTCCTTGTTACCGCTGAGATATATAATGTCGCCAGCAGTGAGCAGTGTGTCTGGACCAGCCAGTTTTTGCTCTACATCTTTCATGATGCGCGTGTGCGACTTCTTTATGCGTCTTACCTCGAGCACGGTAAGTCCATAGCGGTGGTGGATATTCAGTTCGGCGAGTGTCTTTCCGGCAGCCAATGAGTCGTTCGCAACGGTGAATACAGAAAGGTTCTCAGCCAACTGATATTCTTCCATCAGTCTGCTCAGTGTTTTTCTTCTGCTCTTTTTGTCGCTCTCTTTCTTCTCGTTGCCCGAGAGGAAGCGCTTGCTCAGTGGTAGCAGTACTACGATGCCTACGATTATACAGGCGATGCCTACGGGCAGAAAACTGAAGAACTTTAGTGGCTCATAGCCAGCTTCAGTCAGTGCCTCTTGTATCACAAGGTTAGGCGGTGTACCGATAAGCGTGAGCATACCGCCCATGCTGCTTGCAAAGGCGAGAGGCATAAGCAGTCGGCTTGCCTTGATGCCGCCTTTTTGTGCCAAACTCACCACGATGGGCATCATCAGTGCCACTGTGCCCGTGTTGCTCACGAATGCTCCGATGAGAGCCGTTACAATCATCAGTAGGAGGAAGAGTCGCAACTCGTTGCCGTCAGCCAGAGTCATCAGTTTGCCACTTGCTTTCTTAGCCAGTCCGGTCTGCACGATGGCTCCTCCTACGACGAAGAGTCCGACCATCATAATGACTACGGGATTGGCGAAACCGGATAATGCTTCTTGAGGTGTTAGTATTCCGGTGAGGAGTAGTGCGACGAGTGCGCATAGCGCAACGAGATCAGAGCGTACTTTTCCCATGGCGAAGAATACTGCTGCTACGGCAAGGATTGCGATAGTTGTAATCATGCGATTTGTTGTGTTTGTTTTTTAGATGATGAATGAATTTGTTTTCTTAAAAAAGTTTATCCAAAGTTACAAAAAAGTATTGAAATAACCAATAAATTGTATTATGTATTACGATTTGATTTAAATTATTTTGAAAAAGTAACAAAAAGTTCAAAAAATATTGCATTATTCAACAAAAAGTGTTATCTTCGCAATGTATTAGTACGGAGGGTGCAGCCTCTCGTCCCTCTGATTAGATTATTAAAGGCTGTTTAGAGGCATCAGCCAGGATAGGAGGTTTTATGAACAAGTTGTTGAAGAAATCTTATGATTTTGAGTCGTTTGAACTTGACAACGTTTATAACGAAGATGAGCGTTACCCACGTGATAACACCTCAATTTGGTACAATTAGTTAAGTTGTGCGAACATCCCTCTTTGGGGGATGCTGGTATAATGATGGAGAGTTAGTACATTACAATTTTAAAAAAACAAATAGTAAAGCCTTGACCCTTGATGGGTCAAGGCTTTACTATTTGTTATTGTTTTGTTTGAGGTTGATATCGTATGCTCGTAGTTTTGAAATGCGCAATACAATTCTTATAACCTAACAACTTCCAAGTCGTCGGGCACAATGATGCGGCCCTTGAAGTGTTGTGCCGCTTCGCGTGTGTATGTCTCGCGGCGTGTGGCGAGTGTTTTCTCCTCGGTGTGATAGAGCAGCAGGTTTTTCACGCCGAGTTCGGTGGCGAGCTTGCCGGCGTCGAGCGCCGTGCTGTGCGACTTCTCGTAGGGCTTGAACTCCTCGCGGTCGGCGTAGAGGCAGAAAGCCTCGCAGAGGAGCCAGTCGGCGTGTTCTACCATGAGACGGTTCTGCTGGTTGTACGGTTCGTCGCCGAGACAAGCGACAGTAGTTCCGGGCAGTTCGGCACGGAAACCATACTGCTTCTCCTTTGTGGAGTGGATGTCGAAGCACTGCATACCGATGTCGCCCACCTCGAACTTGTCGCCATCGTGCAGTTCGTGGAAGACCACACGCTCAGCCACCTTTGCCAGTTGTTTCTTAGCGAGAATCATGTCGATGATTGTGCGTATCACGAGCTGCACCTTGTCGTTGCCATACACATGGAGCTGACCCTCGTAGCCCTTGCACTGCGCCACCATGCGTATCAGCCATATCACGCCGAGTATGTGGTCGGTGTGGGCGTGGGTTACGAAGAGATGATGTATGTCTGCGATGCCGATACCTGCTTTCTTCAGTTGTCTGAGTACGCCGTTGCCCCCGCCGCCGTCAACGAGCAGTAGGGTGGTGTCGATCTGTAGGGCGAAGCAGGTGTTGTAGCATTGGGTGACGGTTGCGTTGCCCGTGCCGAGCATGGTTATTGTGTTCATATTGCTATGTGTTTTTAGTTGTTATTCTTTGTCTGTATTCACAAGGAAGTTGCCTGCGCAATATTTCTCTGCAGGTATGTCGTAGTAGGCATCTCTCTGTTTTGCGAAGTTGATGAGTCGGCTGAACGTCTCGTCCTGCTGAAGTACTTCGGGATTGCCCACCATAATCAGATGCAGTCGTGCGCGAGTCATGGCTACGTTCAGTTTGCGGTCGATGCGCATTCCGTCCTCCTCGAATGTGTTGTTTGTGAGGAAGCGGAGTTGATAGGGGTGGCGCACGGTGAAGCCGTAGATGATATAGTCGCGTTGCGAACCTTGATAGCGTTCCACGGTATCGATAGTGATGTTGTGAAGTTTGTTACGTTGTGCTTCATCCTGTTTGCTGTCAGCGTTGCCAAACATCGTGCGATAGGCAGCGTCGATAGCGTTGCGTATTGTAGCAATCTGGTTGCGGTAGGGCACGATTATACCTATGGTCTGTGCTTCGTCAAAACTGTCGGCTGTGCTGCTGAATATCTGCATCACTGTAGCTGCTATTATCTCCGCTTCGACCTGATTGGTCTTCATTGCCGTAGTATTGCCCACACGTGGCGAGGCGATGAACGCTATGCGATGGGCGTTCAACATCCGAACGATTCCGTTCGGAGTGTTGAGTGTTGAGTGTTGAATGTGGAGTGTTGAGTGTTGAGTGCTTTCTGTCACATCCGTGTCTGGCGGTAGCGTCTGGTGGGGTAGCGGCACGACGGCGAGCTTACTGCCGTAGAACTCGATGTTCGAAAACTCGGCTATCTCCTGATGCATGCGTCCCTGACGTGTGAGCATGTAGACGAGGTGTGGGTTGTAGCCGTCGGTGGTCTTGCAGTTAGTGAGCAGACGCTCGAAGAGCGAGAGACGACAGTTGGTAAGGTGTATGGCGTGTAGCTCAGGTTCGTCCACCTGCGACTCCTCTGCGGTCTGCTGCACCACGGCAGGTAGCTGCTTATGATCGCCGATGAGCACGAAACGACTGATTGAGTTTTGAGTTATGGAGGTGCGTGCCGAGAGCAGACCGATGAGATGAGGCTCGAGTATCTGCGAGGCTTCGTCGATTATGGCGAGGTCGAAGTGCTTAATCTTCAGTAGGTGGATGTTGGCATTGAGCGCAGTCGTTGTGGCGCAGAATACCCGTGTGTTGCTGATGAGATTGGCTACAGCGTGTGCATTGGGACAAGTCGTAGCACGATTGCAGAGCAGGTGGGGTTTGAATGTCTTTTCGCAGTTGAGCTCCGAACCGATACGTAGGAAGTCGATGTTGCTCTCTACAAGTTTGCTGCATATCTCGTCGACGGCTCGGTTGGTGTAAGAGAGGAGCAGAACGTTGGCGTTGGGGTTGGTTAGCTCCTCTTTGAGTATGTTGAGCAAGGCGAACGATGTTTTGCCCGTTCCTGGAGGTCCGATTACGAGGAAGAGGTCGCGTGCTTGTTTGGCATGTAGCACGAGCTGGTTGAAGGCACCATAGTCGCCTGCGAGCGTAATGCTTTCGTCGACAGTCGGCTTGCGCTGACAAAGGATAAGGTCGCGGCGTGGTTGAGGTGTGGAGAGAAAACTGTGTAAACCACTATATAGCGATTTTACGGACGACTCAAACATATCGTGCTCTATCGCCCAGCGTGTGTCTTCGGCAGAAAGAAACAGACGATGGTCGGTTTGTGGGTTGCGCAGCACCACCTCTACGCCTGCTTCTGTAATGTTGCTGATAGATGCGCGGTGAACCATCTGAGCGCAGGCGTTCGGCACTTCGCCGTGGCGGTAAGGGTAGAGGATTACGATGTCGCCCAAGCGGAAATTGGAAGTATCTACCGAACGTGCAGTACTGAACTTCAGTTGTAAACGCTCGATAGTATCACCGTTCTCGCCGAACGATTCAATGGTTAATTCTTCGTAGATATTACCCGCAGCACGTTTGTCTTCGAGCGTGTCGAGCCATGCGGCAGCAAATCCGCTGTCGTCTTTTGTTTTGTTTCCAATCTTTGAGAGCAGATGCTCCTTGCTGATGAAACGCAGGAAACGCAGATAATAAGCACGCTCTAAGGTTGAGGCTTGGCTTATAGGATTGAGAGTGCGTTCCAGTTCGGGGCGCACCCATTGAACCCACAATCGTCCTGTGAGATGGTTGCGGTTGAGTATCTCGGGTGTTAGTGAGGTGAGAATGTTGAAGCCGTCATTTGTGCAGCTAATGTTGAGCCACGTCAAAAGGTTGCGCATACGTATGGCGCGCAAGGTGAGTTGGAGCATATTGGCTATCGATACTAATCCCTCAGAATACTTTGAGTAGAGGAGCATGAAGTGGCGCAACTGGTCGGCACGCTTGCCGAACTCGTAGTTGAACAAGGCGCGATAGAGCGAGAGCTGCACGAGGTGTTTCTCTTGCGGTTCGGGGCGGTTGGGATTGAAATCGTCGTTGGGGAAAGGCACGAAGGCACCCTTGCCCGACTTCTGCTCGATGATGGTGATGTCACCATTCTTTACGTGCAGCAAGTCGAGTCGTCCCTGAATACCCAATACCTCACTAAAGAACGTTGGTTCAAGCACTACGGCACGTGCATCGAACTCTTTAACCTCTTGTGGTAATACCTCGCCAATGAGGTTCGCTATATTTTGTTGCTGTTGGCGTGCATCGCTATAGAAGCGAGCCACGGTCTGTGTATCCTTGAGGTCTTCGCATGAAGTGAGGCTTATAGCGTTGTGATGGAAGAAGTCGATAATGCTCTCGTTGAAGGAGGTGTGTTTGTTGTGTATTGTTTCGTCGAGGAATTGTCCAGCGAGGTTACCCAAGTGTATATGTACGGTATTGGGTGGTGGCTTCAACATGTTGAGCAAGTGGACGTATGGCGACTCGGCGTAGGTCTCGAAACACGAGGCGACGGCGGTGATATCTATCAGATAATCGGGTTCGTAGATGATGAGTTCGGGCATATACACGCCGTCCTCGATGCGAATATGCACGAGGTTGATTTGTGTGTTTTTATGCAAAATCTGTTTCAAGTACGACCAATCGGCTTTTCCTCCCAACCATAGATATTCGTTCTGTGTACCATAACACACCTTCACGGATGAAGCATTCTGTTCCTCCGTGGCGTAGATATATTGATCGTCCCAATGTTCGACGACGCAGCGCAAGACTTTAGCGTCGAGTTTGCTCCAACGTCGTTTGCGGTTGGTGGTAGGGAAGTAGGCTGTTAGCGATGTGGGTGCCATACTTTCGGACAACAACTCTACGAGCAACGTCGTTGCGTTTAGGTCGTACGGAAGCGAAGTGGTCAGCTCGTTTTCTGATGTGGTGTGTATGGCATTAAGCATTCGCCGTGTATTGTGAATTAGTTGAGCGGTGTCAGTGGGCACATCCAACTGCTTCATAAGGTAGTCGACCTTGGCGAATAAGCCTATAAAGTTAATACTTGTTTGTGAGAGTGCTTGATTCACTATGCGCTTGAATATATCGCGCAACATAGCGTACTTCGCATGAATGGCGAAGCTGCCTGCAGCCACTTCTTCAATCTCTTTGAAGAACAGCATGGCATGTTCTGTAGTGAAACTCTTTTCTATCGTATTGTTTGAGTGCATAGTTAGCAACAAAGTTAGCACAAACTGAGCACAAACCGAAATTAGTTAGCCTAAAATGTTGCTATATAATAAAAAAAGTATGCAGTTATCATAAAAAACAACTGGAGCAAAGCCCCGTTCGTTGTATAATGTACAACAATCGGACTTTGCTCCAGTTGCTTTATATATAATGTATGCTTTTAGTCGGCAGAAACAAACTCGTCGAGGAAGCGTACATCGTTCTCAGAGAACATACGCAGGTCGGCTACACGATACTTCAAGTTGGTGATACGCTCGATGCCAAGACCGAAAGCGTAGCCGGTGTACACCTTGCTATCGATGCCGCAAGCCTCGAGCACGTTCGGGTCGACCATACCACAACCCAAAATCTCTACCCAACCAGTGTGCTTGCAGAAACCGCAGCCCTTACCGCCACAAATGTGGCAAGAGATGTCCATCTCTGCGCTTGGCTCTGTGAAGGGGAAGTAGCTCGGACGCAGACGAATCTTTGTGTCCGGACCGAAGAGCTCGCGTGCGAAGGTGAGAAGCACCTGCTTCAAGTCGGTGAACGACACGTTCTTATCAATGTAAAGACCCTCAAGCTGATGGAAGAAGCAGTGAGCGCGTGCTGAGATGGCCTCGTTGCGATACACACGACCCGGGCAGATGACGCGGATTGGAGGCTGCTGGCGCTCCATGATGCGGCTCTGGTCGTTTGATGTGTGCGAACGCAGAAGAATGTTCTTGGTCACTTCTGAGGCACTCTGCTCGATGAAGAATGTGTCCTGCATGTCACGTGCCGGATGGTCTGCTGCGAAGTTAAGCTTCGTGAATACGTGCAAGTCGTCGTCAATCTCCGGTCCTTCTGCAAGCGTGAAGCCCATGCGCTGGAATATGTCAATTATCTGATTCTTCACAATGGTAAGCGGATGGCGTGTGCCAAGAGCTATAGGGTAAGCCGAGCGTGTTAAGTCGATGTCGTCAGCCGACTCCTCCGCCTCAGCATTCTGTTCCTTCAGCTCGTTAATCTTCTGCATGGCAGCCTGCTTCAGCTCGTTAATCTTCATGCCGACTACTTTCTTTTGATCCGCAGCTACGTTGCGGAAGTCAGCCATAAGAGCTGTAATCTCGCCCTTCTTGCTGAGGTATTTCAGTCGCAGTTGTTCAATCTCTTCAGCATTTGACGCCTTAAGATTGTTCACTTCCTTAAGAAGCTCTTCTATCTTTTCTAACATAATTAAAATTATATAGCTTATTTACTAACATATAAAAATCATTGCAAAGGTAATATTTTTTAGTCTAATAAAGAAGTTTATCGAAATAAAGTTGTACTTTTGCCAAAAATTTGAGGGCTTTGTAAAGCCTGTCAATTGTATAGATTGTAGTATGAGAAAATCAGTTTTATTCGTAGTGCTCGCTATTTTGGTGGGCATCGTTTGTTTTTCATCTTCTGGATGCACCGAGAAAAACACATCTGCCGTAGATAGCGACACCATTATTACGGTCGATACAACCGCTGTGGTGGATTCTATAGAAGATGAAATTATTGCTGCGACACCAATGCCGAAAGCCGCAGACGAACTCTTCGACGACTTTTTCTTTAACTTTGCTGCCAATCGTAAGTTGCAAAGCAAGCGCATCGTGTTCCCACTGCCCGTGTTTACTGGTAAAGAGAAAACCTACATTGCAAGGAAAGCGTGGAAGACTGACCACTTTTTTATGAATCAAGACTTCTATACATTGATATTTGACAATCAGCACCAAATGGAAGTGGTGAAGGATACCTCTATCTCGCACGTCGTAGTGGAGCGCATAAACCTACCAAAGTATACTATGAAGCAATATGTCTTTGAGCGCAGACGTGGTCTGTGGATGATGACTTCCATACGCAACGAGAGTCTGGCTAAGAGTAAGAACGCTTCGTTCTTGCATTTCTATCAGGAATTTGTGAACGATACCGCTTTCCAGGTGGCAAGCGTTAATGACCCATTGGAGTTCAGCGGACCGAGTCCTGATGACGATTTTGAGACAATGAATGGCATTCTCGCACCCGAACAGTGGTTATCGTTTGCTCCCGAACTGCCCAATAAGGTGATTTATAATATACTTTATGGACAGAAATATACGAAGAGTAATCAGAAGATTTTCGTGATACGAGGCATTGCTAATGGTATAGAAACAGAACTAACTTTTCGCAAGAAAGATGGTGGCTGGAAACTAATGAAACTTATAATGTGATGAAAGACCTCAAGAATTATAATCTACTTGCGCACAATACATTCGGTATAGCTGGTTTGTGTCGTCGCTTTGTGGAGTTTGGTGATGTAGACGATGTGCAGACATTTGTACGCACGCTTACGGAAGCAGACCGCCCACTACTTATCATCGGTGCCGGAAGCAATCTACTGCTCACTCACGACTTCACAGGAACGGTGCTTCATTCGGCTATTAAGGGACGTGAAGTGGTGAAGCGTAGCGATAAGAAGGTATGGCTGCGTTGTGGCTCCGGCGAAACGTGGGACGATATCGTAGCCTACGCTGTCGACAATGGTTGGCATGGAGCTGAGAACCTCTCGCTGATACCAGGTGAGGTGGGAGCTAGTGCGGTGCAAAATATAGGTGCATACGGCGTTGAGGCAAAGAATTTGATAACAAAGGTAGAGGCTGTGGATATTGCTACGGGCAACGTAGTGGAGATGACAAGTGAGGATTGCAAGTATGCTTATCGTCAGAGCCGTTTCAAAAACGAGTGGAAAGACCATTACGTGATAACCCACGTGACATACTGCTTCTCGTTAAATTTCTGTCCAGACCTCGATTATGGCAATATACGCCACTCGCTTGAGGAGCAAGGAATAAGTAAGCCGACAGCACAGCAGTTGCGTCAGACCATCATAAATATACGCGAGGCAAAACTGCCGGACCCGAAGGTTATGGGTAATGCCGGTAGCTTCTTTATGAATCCTGTAGTTGGGCGCGATGTATATGAACGTCTTGCTGCACGGTATGAGGGTATGCCGCATTACGTTGTGGATGCTGAACATATTAAGATTCCTGCAGGCTGGATGATTGAGCAGTGTGGATGGAAAGGTGCATCGCTCGGTAGGGCAGGAGTGCACGACCGTCAGGCACTTGTACTCGTCAATCGTGGCGGAGCAACGGGTGAGGAGGTTGTCGCGCTCTATAAGCGTATCATAGAAGACGTGCGCAACAAGTTCAGCATAGAGATACATCCAGAAGTGAATGTTATATAAGTAGGCGAGTTGGTAGATACGGCTATAGATGTGCTGACAAGTCACTGGTAAATGATTACGAATGATGTCAAACAAAAATACAATTACGGTTACATTGCTTGGTACAGGCACGTCTGGTGGCGTACCGTCGCTTGGCTGCCAGTGTGAGGTGTGTCGCAGTAGCGATCTGCGTGACCGTCGTCTGCGCTGCGTAGCTCTTATTGAGTCGGCAGGTGGCACACGTGTGCTTATCGATTGCGGTCCGGATATACGCCAGCAGCTTATGCCGCTACCATTCAAGCCATTGGATGCCATACTACTCACACACATACATTACGATCATGTAGGAGGTATCGACGACTTGCGCCCGTTCTCTGTGTTTGGACCAATACATTTGTATGGTGACGAGAAGACATGTGAGCAAGTGCGATTGGCTATGCCATATTGTTTTGAAGAACATCTTTATCCTGGAGTGCCACGTCTTGAACTACATAATGTGCGTCCGCACGAGCCTTTGCACATAGGCGATTTGAAGATAATGCCAATAGAAGTGATGCACGGCAAGATGCCGATACTCGGATTTCGCATCGGCAAGTTCGCTTATATCACGGATATGAAGACAATAGCTGATACAGAGTTGCCGTATCTCGAAGGTATGGAGACGCTTGTGGTGAACGCTTTGCGCTTTGAGAAGGAGCATCATTCACACCAATTGGTTGATGATGCAGCGAGATTTGCACAACAGATAGGTGTAAAGCAAACGTATATAACGCATGTATGCCACCACATCGGACTATATGATGAGGCAAACAAACGTATGCCAAATGGACTTACGTTGGCGTACGATGGGCTTAAACTGAATGTTGAGTATTAGGGGTTAGGAATTAATAATGAATAATGACTAATTAAGAATGAAGCGTAGGGCTTACTTGCGCTTCTTTTTTGTTCTTCCCAATATGAAAGCCCCTTCTTGATATTTGCGGTAAAGTTTCCAACCGAGCATCATTCCATCGAACATAGTTGTACCTAAACTCAGCATCTTTGCGAACTTCTGAGCTTTGCCTTGAGGCATAGTTTCTTCTTTGTGAAACAGGTCGTTCCACTTGTTGGCTATACGCTCCTCTTCTTGTTCAATTTGTTTGTGTAAACTATCCTTGTATGCAGAAATGTCTTCGAGCGAGGTGATAGTCTGCGGTAGTTCAATGGGTTCGATTTGTGACATAAATGTATGTGTATAAAAGTGATGCTGATTACTGTTCGTTCATCAGCAGACCAGCGAGAAACTTTACGAGTGGACGTTCAATCCATCTTTTTCTAAATATCATGCACAGAAAGAGCATGACAAAATAACCACCCGCAACGCAGGCAAATGCCAACGCTGTGCCAATGAGTGGTGCGAGCGCGTAAGCTGTTGCAAAGGATAGATAGATTAGTCCGATGAAAAGAAGCAACAATAGCACAGCCAACATAGTAAGTGCTGTGAGCAGTCGCACAATCTTTTCAATTACATCGAGCTTCGCATATTTTGTTTGAAGCCCGATGTAATTCTTGACAGCTTCGATAAGCTCAGCAATGGTCTCTATGTTTTTATCTGTTGAGAACATCTTGCTTTACGTTTTGCTTTCGTTGCTTGTTATTAAATTTCGTCGTCAGTTGCGTCCTTGATATCATCAACAAGGTCCTCAACCTCTTTGCGGCTAACGCGGATGTTGTGTTTCTTGCAGAAATCGCCAACAGCGTCACCGATGCGTGTACGTGTTTCACTTCCCTTTTCTGGGGCGAGAAGAACTCCTAATGCAGTTCCGGCGAGTGCACCGCCGAGGAATGCTCCAATGTAACCTAATGCTTTCATGTCTTTTAATTTTAAGTTAATAAATTATGATAGTGCAAATATAGCAAAAGTTTTTGTATAAAGTAATTTCTTTGCAACTTTTTTAATAAAAATTTTGTGTCAGCCCTATTTAACAAACTTTATGCACGTGATAGTCCTTTGTTTATGATATATTTTGTAATTTCGCATCAAAATGTATAAAAACGACAATAGATAAATCAATTAAATCATTTAAGAATATGAAGAAGAATATGTTTTTGTGCGCAGGTCTCTGTGCTGTATTGGCATTTACAAGCTGTAAATCAAGCGAAAGCGCATACAAGAAGGCTTACGAGAAGGCTCAAGCAAAGCAGGAGCAACCAGCAGAGCAGCCAGTCGCACCTGTTCAAGAAGAAGTGCCGGTTGTAGCTCCGCTCGTAGAGCGACCTGTAACGGAAACAACTGTTGTAGACAACACTGACAATGTAGCAGTACGTTCAGAGAACTTTACTCTTGTTGATGGTTCTGGTTTGAACAACTTCAGCGTTGTTGTTGGTTCTTTCGGCGTGAAGGCTAATGCAGAAGGCTTGCAGAGCCAGTTGAAGGCTGCTGGTCATAATGCGCAGATTGTATTCAATTCAGATCGTAACCTCTATCGCGTTGTTGCTGCTACATTCGCAACAAAGGGAGAGGCTGCACAGTCTCGTGATCAGCTCATTGGCCAGTATCCAGGTGCTTGGCTTCTTTACAAGAAATAATTCTAAAACATTATTAATATAGTGGCGCGAATACTTTCGATTGATTATGGAAAGAAGCGCACGGGTATAGCTGTCACCGATCCGCTACAAATCATAGCTGGCGGATTGGCGACAGTTGCTACGTGCGAACTTATGAGTTTCTTGCAGAATTACGTGGCTCGTGAGAGCGTAGAACGTATCGTTGTGGGTGAGCCGAAACAACTTAACGGCGAGCCGAGCGAGAACCTTCCTCGTGTGAAGCAGTTTGTAGCCAAGTTGCGCAAGACGCTTCCCGACATTCCGGTTGAGTTCTACGACGAACGCTTCACATCTGTGTTGGCTCATAAGACGATTATTGATAGTGGCATAAGTAAGAAGGCCCGTCAGAACAAAGCACTTGTCGACGAAATAAGTGCCACAATCATTCTACAAGATTACCTTCGGATGAAGGGAAAATAACAGAATCATGATTTTACCTATTTATACTTACGGCAACGCTGTCTTACGTAAAGAGGCTCAGGACATCACTCCTGACTATCCCGAATTGCAGACATTGATAGCTAATATGTTTGAAACAATGGACGCAAGCGATGGTATCGGTCTTGCTGCTCCACAGGTTGGTTTGGATATTCGCGTTGTTGTTATTGATATTGATGTACTCAGCGAGGACTATCCAGAGTACAAGGGTTTCAGACGTGCCTATATCAATCCGCACATTCTTGAATATGATGAGAACTCTGAGAAGAAGTCTATGGAGGAGGGATGTCTCTCTCTGCCTGGAATACACGAGAATGTGAAGCGTCCGACACGCATACATGTACGCTATCAAGACGAGAACTTCAATGAGCACGACGAGTGGGTGGAAGGTTACTTGGCTCGCGTGATGCAGCACGAGTTCGACCATCTGGAGGGTACAGTGTTCGTCGACCGTATATCGCCGATGCGCAAACAAATGATTCGCGGTAAGCTTAAGGACCTTCTGCAAGGTCGTTTCCGCTGCGCTTATCGCACGAAGATACCCAGAAAATAAACACATATTATTTTATGAAGCATATCATAGTCCTTATATTACTTGCTATTCTGCCGTTGCATGAGATACGGGCGCAATACAACACCAATCGTCTTATTATCTCGGGGCAGAGCGCATTGTACTATGAGGACTATGTGCTTTCTATTCAGTATTTCAACCAAGCTCTTGCTGCAAAGCCTTATCTCTACGAGCCTTGGTTTTATCGCGGACTTGCAAAGTTCTATCTCGACGACTATACGGGCTCTGAGGCTGACGTGACTAAGGCGATAGAACTTAATCCGTATGTCTTTAATATGTTCGAGTTGCGCGGACTCTGCCGCATTCGTCAGAAGCACTATGCACAAGCCATTGACGATTACACACGCTCTATAAATCTGAACCCACAGAACCAAACAGCGTGGTACAACCGTGCGCTCTGTCGTATTGAGGACAAGGACTACGTCCAGGCGCAGCTCGACCTTGATACTGTTATCACACGTTGGAAGTCATATGCCAGTGCCTATTCGTTAAAGGCGCAGGTCTACCTCTTGCAAGCCGACACACTCACTGCCGATAAATGGCTCGACAAGTCTCTGCAGGTGGCTCCATACGATGTGGATGCATGGAATATGCGTGGCATGATTGCTCTCTCGCGTGCCGAGTGGAAGAATGCCGACACATATCTTAGTAAGGTGATACACCTGAAGCCGAAAAACGCTGCCAACTATGTCAACCGTGCTTTGGCGCGCTATAATACCAACAACCTGCGTGGCGCGATGTCCGACTATGACACCGCCATAGATTTCGATCCCGATAACTTCCTCGCTCATTACAATCGTGGACTGCTCCGCATGAACCTTGGTGACGACAATCGTGCCATTGAGGACTTCGATTACGTGATACGCATGGAGCCAAAGAATGTGCTCGCAATCTTCAACCGCGCCATATTGCTTGATAAGACAGGCAATCTGCGTGCTGCCATACGCGACTATTCAACGGTTATCAATCAGTTTCCAAACTTCTGGACTGGTCTTTCGCGACGTGCCAACTGCTATCGCCGTCTTGGTATGACGGCTAAGGCTGAACTCGACGAGTTCCGCATCTTGAAGGCGCAAATGGACAAGCGCGTGGGCAAACAGATGCGTTGGAGCGCAGCTAAGGTGAAGCAGATGCGCCGTCGCAGCGAGATAGACATGGAGAAATATAACCAAATTGTAGTGTCCGACGACAACTCCGCTGAGCATGAATACAAGAGCGATTATAGAGGACGTGTACAGAATCGTGTGGCTGGCAACGAGCCGCTGCCGATGTTCTGCCTCTCGTTGGTGCGCTACGCTAATGATGTGCGCTCTTATCAGCCTTTTGTGCCGAGTGTTGACGCATTCAACCGACGCAACCAATCGCTTATTATCTATGTTAATAACAAGCAGCAGCGCCTTGACGAGACGCTCTCGCAACATTATCTTGCTGTTGTCGACTCGCTGTCGACTCGTATCAATACCGAGCATAGCGAGAAGCGTATCATGCCGTTGCTCATCCAAAGGGCTGTGGCAGAGAGTGTGACGCAGAATTATGACGCTGCGCTCAGCGACCTTAATACGGTACTCGGATCGGACAGCACATCCGTACTGGCTCTTTGGCATAAAGCCTACTGCCAGTCGATGGCTAACGAGTTTAGTAATGCGACTGTATTGTCGAATAGCACTGTCGAAAAAGACAGGCTTAATCATGATATGACGTTTGCGTTAAATCGTTCAAAGGTTGTCGATTGCCTCAATCAGGCTATCATGCTCGACCATGAGAACCAGTTCCTGTATTACAACCGCGGTTGTGCGCTGCTCGTTAATAAGGACTATGCACACGCCATCGACGACTTTACACGTGCCATAAATATCGACAACGGACTCGCTGAGGCTTACTATAACCGAGGATTGGCGCGCATAAAGAACGGCTCGCAGCAGGAAGGCATTGCCGACTTGAGCAAGGCTGGCGAGCTCGGATTATATAATGCATATAGCGTTATAAAGCGATTGACCTCTAAAAACTAATTCTGTGATTGTTATTCAACACGATGAAAATGAAATATAAATAATCAGTACAATCATAATGACAAACAATCTAAACATTAGAAAAGTCTTTTTCTTGGCACTGCTGATTTTCTGTGCCAATCTGTTTGCTGCCAGCAATGGCTACACGCCTAAAAAGCGTGAGTTTCGCGGAGCGTGGATTCAGTGCGTGAACGGGCAGTTCATCGGTATGTCTACCGAGAAGATGCAGCAGACACTGACCTATCAACTCGACGAGTTGCAGAAGGATGGCGTGAACGCTATCTTCTTCCAAGTGCGTGCCGAGTGCGATGCTCTCTATCAGAGTGATATCGAGCCGTGGAGCCGCTTCCTTACCGGCGTACAGGGTAAGGCTCCGCAACCGTACTGGGACCCACTGCAGTGGATGATCGACCAGTGCCACAAGCGTGGCATGGAGTTGCACGCTTGGCTGAACCCATATCGTGCAAAGACTAAATTCACTTCGAGTCTTGACCCGAAACACATAGCAATGACCAATCCGGGACGTGTGTTCCCTTACGACGGACTCTTCATTCTTAATCCAGGTATGCGCGAGAACCGCGAGTATATTATAAAGGTGGTGAACGACATCGTCGAGCGTTACGACATTGACGGCATACACATGGATGACTATTTCTATCCGTACCCAGTAGCTGGGCTGCAGATACCAGACGACCGCGAATATGCTGCGAACAGCAATGGCATCAGCAATCGTGAGGACTGGCGCCGTGACAATGTGAACGTGTTCATTAAGGAGTGTGGCGAATCTATCCACCGTCTGAAGCCGTGGGTGAAGTTCGGCATATCGCCTTTTGGCATCTATCGCAATAAACGCGATGGAGTAGAGGTGGGCAGCCTTACCAAAGGTACACAGAACTATGATGACCTTTATGCCGACGTTCTGTTGTGGGTGAACAACGGATGGATTGACTATAGTGTGCCACAGTTGTATTGGCAGATTGGTCATACCGCAGCCGACTATAAGACACTGATAGAGTGGTGGAACCGCTACGCATCGGCACGTCCGTTGTATATCGGTGAAGACGTGGAGCGCACAGCGAAGTTTGCTGATGTGGACAACCCGAAGATAAATCAGATGCCGGCTAAGTTTGCGTTGCACTCCAAGTTGCCTAACGTAGACGGCACCGTGCTTTGGTATGCTAAGGCTGCAGTAGACAATGTAGGCAACTACGGCACAATGCTCCGTAATAAGTATTGGCGTTATCCAGCCCTGCAACCGCTGATGCCTTTCATCGATTCGAAGGCTCCGAAGAAGCCGAAGAAGGTGAAGCCGGTGTGGACAAGCGACGGATACGTGTTGTTCTGGACAAAGCCTAAGGCTAAGCATTGGGATGATGAGGTGCACAAGTATGTCGTTTATCGCTTTGAGAAGGGTGAGAAAATCAATTTGGATAATCCTGCAAAGATAGTTACTATCACCGACAAAGAGCACTATAAGTTGCCTTACGTTGACGGCACTGCACGCTATACATACGTTGTGACGGCACTCGACCGCATGAGCAATGAGAGTAAACCAGTGAAGAAGAAGCTGAAGCTATAGGATTAAATGCAATATAACAACAAAGGCTGGGAAGCAATAGCATCCCAGCCTTTGTCGTAGTATGTAAATTATAAAAGTTCTTATCTAATTCTGTCTGCTGCACGCACGAGTTTCTCATCGTGTATCACTCCAGCGCGAGCCATGAATACCAAGATGGCAGCTATGGCAGGCAGACATGCTGCGAAAGCTAAGTTGAAAGAGAAGTCAACAGGCGATGTGTTGCGTGCTGTCACTCCCAGTACGATGTACCATGCTATGAGCAAGAATAGGTTGCATACACAGAACTTGCTCTGTAGCTTTCGGTTGTTGTAGAGGAATATTGTTCCCAAGCTGAGTGCTGCACTCATTGCGAGGATGCCGAACAATCCGCATACGGAGTAGTTGGCACCTGCGCTTGTGATGATGCAGAGGTTGTAGAGCTTAATGCTTCCGCCCATTCCCATCGGTGTTATCTCTGCTATAGGTAAGCAAAGGCAAACCACCGTGGCAATGAAAGCGAGCAAGAGGAACAACGATTGCTTACGTTGTATCATTACGCCTGCTCTTGATTGTTGTCCTGTGACGGGTCGCGGAAGTAAACGTTGCCCTCAATGAACTCCTGGGTTGCCAAAAGTGTTGGCTTCGGCAGTTTCTCGTAGTAGCGTGAGATTTCAATCTGCTCACGGTTTTCGAACACTTCCTCGAGCGAATCGTTGTACGAAGCGAATTCAGCCAACTTCTTGTTGAGATCCTGCTTGATTTCTACAGCAATCTGGTTTGCACGCTTAGAAATGATAGCTACGCTCTCGTAGATGTTTCCAGTCTGATCACAGAGGTCCATGATGTTGCGTGTCACTGTGTTTACTGGTGCTTTTGACTTTTTATAATCCATATATTTTTATAATTGAATTTTGTATGTTCAAATATTATTATTAATCCTTGATGTAGTTCTTACACTTGCTGATGTACTTCTCTGCGGTAGCCTTGTTTTTTGAGTCGGGGTACTCGTTGATAAATCCGTAGCACTCGTCCTCTGCATCCTGGTAGCGCTCAAGCTTCTTCTCCTCAACACTCTGCTGTGCCAGTTCGAACTTGCTCTTCATCACGAGCAGCGAGAACTTCTCGCGTAAGTTGGTGTAAGGATAGTCTTTCAGAGCGTTCTGAGCAGTGATGATGCAAGCCTCGTAGTTGTTACCTCCGTATGTGCAGTTGCCGAAGTACTGACCGAGGTCGTAGTAGAGCTGAGCCGAGTAGAGTTCTTTCTGCACCAGTTTGTCCTGCAACTCGAAGAGCTTCTGCTGCGCAGTAGCACGATCCTCGCCGTCGGGATAGAGATCCATATACTCCTGGAAGGCAGCGATGGCGTTCACTGTCTGCGATTGGTCGAGACGCGGCTCCGGTGTGCAGTTGTAGAGGCTCATGCCGATGTAGAACTCTGCCTTCTCAGCGTATACACCTTTGGGATAACTTTGGAAGTATTTCTTGAATGTAGCGGCTGCTCCCTCGTAGTCCTTACTATTGTATTCAGCCATAGCCAACATGTAAAGACTCTCTTGAGCGTTGTCGGTGCCTTTCTGCATTGTCACCAAACCTTGCAACAATGATGATGCGCGCACATACTTGCCGTTGGCATAACTCTCTTTGGCATATTCGTATTTGTATGTGTTGTCAGAGGTCTTGTAGACCCGGTTGAACTCATTGGCGCAACTCGAGAAGAGAACCGTTGCAAGAATTGCAGCATATAGTGATTTCTTCATAATTCGATACTTTTTGAACTGCAAAAATACATATTATTTATTTAACTACAAAGAATACTTTCTCTTTTTATAAAATCTTCACGCTATAACTTGCTGATTTTGCATGTTATTACGGCTTAATGGCATCTTTTTAGAATAAAAACGATAAAATGTTTGAGCGTTTTCTTTCTTTTGTATATATTTGTAGTTCCGCTTTTTGCATGTATTTTAATTTAATGACGACACATGGACTTCAAGATATCCTCAAAGTTTCAGCCTACGGGCGATCAGCCCGAGGCGATACGCCAGCTCACCGACGGAGTGATGAGCGGCGAACATGCCCAAGTATTGCTTGGCGTAACGGGTTCGGGCAAGACTTTCACTATGGCTAATGTCATAGCCAACGTGGGGCGACCTACGCTCATATTGAGCCATAACAAGACGCTTGCTGCACAGTTGTATGAGGAGATGAAGAGCTTCTTCCCCGACAACGCCGTGGAGTATTACGTTTCGTACTACGATTATTATCAGCCGGAGGCTTATCTGCCGTCGTCGGATACGTACATAGAGAAAGACCTTGCCATCAACGAGGACATCGACAAACTGCGTCTGTCGGCTGTAAGTGCGCTGCTCTCGGGCAGAAAGGACGTTGTTGTCGTATCGTCTGTGTCGTGTATCTATGGTATGGGTGGTCCTACGGCTATGGCTAACAGCGTCATCTCGGTGAAGAGGGGCGAAACGGTAGAACGCAACGCTTTCTTGCGTAAACTCGTTGATGCGCTCTATCTGCGCAACGATATAGACTTAACGCGTGGTACATTCCGCGTGAAAGGCGATACGGTGGACGTATTCATGGCTTACAGCGACAATGTGCTACGCATAACATGGTGGGACGATGAGATAGACAGCATTGAGGAGGTGGATAGCGTTACGTTCCAGCGCATTGCGGAGTTTGCCGACTATAAGATTTATCCCGCCAATTTATTCGTAACGTCGAAAGAGCAGACCGAATCGGCAATACGCCTTATACAGGACGACTTGCTTAAACAAATCGACTTCTTCGAGTCGGTGGGCGACCATATTCGTGCGCAGCGCATCAAGGAGCGCGTGGAGTACGACATGGAGATGATAAAGGAACTTGGACATTGCTCCGGCATCGAAAACTACTCGCGCTACTTCGACGGACGCGAACCAGGGCAGCGCCCTTACTGTCTGCTCGATTTCTTCCCGAAGGACTTTCTTATGTTTATAGACGAGAGCCATGTGTCGGTGCCACAGATCAGTGCTATGTATGGTGGCGACCGCGCCCGCAAGCAGAACCTTGTGGAGTATGGTTTCCGTCTGCCTGCCGCGTTCGATAACCGCCCGTTGAAGTTCGACGAGTTCATGGACATGATCAATCAAGTTGTGTACGTGTCTGCAACGCCTGCTGACTTCGAGTTAGATGAGGCAGGAGGCGTTGTGGTTGAGCAGATTATACGTCCTACCGGACTGCTCGACCCAATCATCGAAGTGCGACCGAGCGAGAACCAGATTGATGACTTGTTTGAGGAGATTGTGCAGTGTCGCGAGCACGACTCGCGTGTACTTGTCACCACGCTCACGAAGCGTATGGCGGAGGAGCTTACCGAGTATCTTCTTGCCCACGACGTACGCGCCAACTACATACACAGCGACGTGGCAACGCTCGACCGCGTGAAGATTATGAACGACCTGCGTGCCGGTATGTACGACGTGCTTGTAGGCGTAAACCTTCTGCGCGAGGGATTGGACCTGCCCGAAGTGTCGCTTGTGGCTATCCTCGATGCCGACAAGGAGGGTTTTCTGCGCAGTCATCGCTCGCTTACGCAGACCGCTGGTAGAGCGGCGCGCAACGTGAACGGAAAGGTTATAATGTACGCCGACAAGATAACCGACAGCATGCAGCGAACCATCGACGAGACGGCACGCCGCCGCCAGTTGCAGTTGAAGTATAACGCCGACCACGGTATAGTTCCGCAGCAGATACGCAAGGACATCAAGGGGGCACTCTCAGGCTTCATGGACAGCGTGAAGTCGACTGAGAACTCAGCACCAGTATCAACGTCTCAACCTCGCCCCACATCTACTTCTTACCGCCCATATATCGAACCAGAACCAACGGCTTTCGCTGCCGACCCCGTAGTGAAGCGCATGACGCGCAAGCAGCTTGAGAAGAGCATTGCCGACACCACCGAACTGATGAAGGCTGCGGCGAAAGATCTCGACTTCCTGCAGGCTGCGCAGTACCGCGACGAGATTGTGCGCTTGCAGGACGAGTTAAAACTAAAAGAGTAAAGGGTAGGAGGCTACGGCATTCTTGCCGTAGCCATGTGGTATGAGCACGAAAGCCCGATGTGGTATGGGCAAGAATGCCCATACCTCCTACTTTGATACCTCATTTGTTAAATAATGGTTAATCTGGCGGCTGATAGGCTTTAATTTCGTAATTTTGCATTTTACTAATTATGCAATTCTTTAAACAAAACAGAATGGACAACGAATTTTTGACAGACGATAAGCAGAACTTCGACTTGGAAGAGTCGGCTGTAAAGCGCCCTGAGCGACATCATAGCAGAGGAGAACGTTCTGACCGCTTCTTTATGATAAGGAATATTCTCAACATTATCTTTATGATTGGTGCCGTTGTGGGTGTTCTTGTGCTCTATTTCCACGATAAAACGATAGGCACGGTTATTATTCTCGTATCTATGGTGTTCAAGATGGCGGAGTGTTGTTTCAGATTAATACGCCTATAATAACTGCAATGATAAGAACAACAAGAAAATTATTAGGACTTCTTGCGTTTCTGTTGTCTGTTCCGATGTGTCTGTCGGCACAGATAGATATGGACGACAACGATCGCTTCAACCAAATGAACCCTGATGGCTCTGTGAACAAGCGCAACCGAAACGCTGCCGACTCATTAGGTACGGACAAAGTTATACCGCGCGGCATAAGGGTATGGACGGTCGATTCGCGTTTTGGCGACCAAAGGAAAGCTGCTGTTGACACTGTGTCGCACATGTTTATGAACTCTATCTTTACAACGGGTTTGCGTGGTGAGTATAACACGACGGGCAATCTCGGTGCGCCGCGCATACATCGCATATTTATAGATCGTCCGGAAACAGAGCAGTTTATCTTTACGCAGCCATACGATTATGTTGTATCGCCCGTAGATAAGTTTCATTTCACGAACACGTTGTCGCCTATTACGAACCTTACATACAACACCGCAGGTGACAGAATAACGGGTGAAGACCGACTTTCGGCTAAGTTTGGAGTGAATGCAGGCAAGCGCCTTGGCGTTGGTTTCAACGTCGATTATCTCTACGGACGTGGCTATTACTCTGAGCAAAGCACGTCGCATTTCAAGTTCTTGCTCTATGGCTCCTATCTCGGTGAACGCTATCAGGCACATCTCTTGTTCTCCACTCTCGATCAGAAAGTAACGGAGAATGGTGGTATCACCAACGACGAGTACATAAAGCACCCGGAGAGTTTCGACGACAACTTCGCAACGAACGAAATTCCTACCGTCTTGGAGCGCAACTGGAACCGCAACTCTAATCAGCATATCTTCTTCACGCATCGTTTTAGCTTTGGTTTCCGCAAGAAAGTGAAGATGAGCGAGGAGGAGATTGCAGCCCGCAAGTTTGCAATGGAGTCGGAGAAGGAGAACGCAGCCTTGCACGAAAAGGAGGCTGCCAAGCGCAAAGCAGAGCGCGAGGGCACTGACTTCGACGAGGAGGAATACGAGGAGCAATCGTTTGGCGGACGTCCTGACGATGCGAAAGTGGCAGGCAAAGAGCCTGCGACTACCGAAATGGCAGACAACTCGGGGCGTATTCGCGTGGACGGCAAGGCAGCAGCCGACAGTTTGAACAACCTTGCGGCTCAGGCGCAGCTCGACACGATGTGGATGAAGACAGAGTATGTGCCCGTTACGAGCATCATACACACCGCCAAGTTCGACACCTATCGTCGCATTTATCAAGCCTACAACTCCCCGAAGGACTTCTATGCTAACACTTACGATAATGTAGGTGCGTACAGTGGCGACTCTATATATGACAAGACGAGCCATTATCGTTTGCAGAACACGCTCGCCTTGTCGCTATTAGAAGGCTTCAACAAGTGGGCAAAGGCAGGCGTAAAGGTGTTTGCTACGTCCGACTTGCGCCACTTTACATTGCCTAATACCGAGCGTACATTCACTACGTACAACGAGCACAACCTCAGTGTAGGCGGTCAGCTCTCTAAGACACAAGGTAGAACGCTGCACTACAGCGTGTTGGGCGAGGTGTGGGCGATAGGTAAGGATGCAGGTCAGGTGAAGGTGGATGCTAATGTCGACCTCAACTTCAAGTTCCTTGGTGACACGGTGCGCCTCGCTGCGTCAGGCTTCTTCCATAGCCTTAACCCAACGTTCTATCAGCGCCACTACCACTCGCGCCACTTCTGGTGGGACAAGGACGATATGGCGAAGATTGTTCACTCGCGCTTGGAGGGCACCTTTGCTTACGACAAGACACGCACAAAGCTGCGTGTGGCGTTCGATGAGCTGAAGAACTACACCTATTTCGCAATGGGATACAACATAACCGATGAGCATCTGCGCACGCAGAACACGCTCAGCGTGAAGCAGGCTGGTGGGGCGATAAGTCTATTCACCGTAGGTTTGCAGCAGGATGTGACCCTCGGTCCGGTGAATTGGGAGAGCGTTGTTACGTTCCAGAAATCGTCTAATGAGGCAGTGCTGCCTGTGCCCACCTTGAACGTCTACACCAATCTGTACTTGCGCTTTATGATAGCGCGCGTGTTGAAGTGTGACCTTGGTGCCGATGCGCGTTACTTCACCAGCTATTACGCACCCGACTATAGTCCGGCTCTCGGACAATACGCCGTGCAGGATGGTCCAAGCAAGACGAAGGTAGGCAACTATCCGCTTGTGAACGTCTACGCCAATTTCCATTTGAAGCAGGCACGCTTCTTTGTGATGATGAGCCATGTGAACGCCGGCAGCGGCAACCGTTCATATTTCTTCACGCCTCATTATCCGCTAAACCAGCGTGTGTTGCGTTTTGGCGTTAGCTGGAATTTCTTTAACTAAACTTTATTATTGCAGAGACTTTCTGCACTCCATACAAAAACACCCAAGTAGGTATGGTTCTTTCGCCTAAAACCTACTTGGGTGTTGTCTTTTACACTAACAAAAGTCATCGTTCTCCGTACGCAATCTGATTGGGTTGCGTACGGAATCTGATCGGGTTGCGTTCGGAATCTGATTGGGTTGCGTACGGAATCTAATCAGACTGCGTACGGAGAACGATGATTTTTGGCTACATCTTTGAGGCGTACAATAGAATAACTATGACAGTCATAAGAAACAAAAGCAGCAAGTTTGTTCTCGTTGATTTAAAACCATCCTGCTTCCATGTGATAATTGTGTCATAGATTTTTTTAGCATATGCGATTACTATAATAATAATCTCAAACACGTGGTGGATAAAGAATTCTTTCATAAAGCACGTTTTTTGCCTGCAAAAGTAATACTATCCAATGAAACAACAAACTTATTTGCAACATAAAACATTGTTGCATGGTTTCATTAGAATCGGAACAATACAAAAAAAAGTGCCAAGACCCTCAGATTATTGCTAACCCAACATGTCTTGGCACATTGTCAAATCATTACATAATGCTTATTTCGTCAACAAAGAGGAACGCCGGCTTTCCCTTTCCGCTATGCCATTCGGGTATGCTGCGCTCCGATGTAGCCTTGACTTTCACGTAGCGTGCCTTTGTGGGCTGGAAGTCGAGCTTGTGGGTGTAGACCTTGTCGGCTGCATCCTCGCCAAGTGTCGGCAACTGCTTCGTAGCCACCTGCTTGAATGTCTTACCGTCCTGCGAGATGCTCACTTCGATGTCGCGTGCGTCGAATATCCATGAGCCTTTATCCACGCAGGTGTTTAACTCTACGTGCGAGATTACAGAAGGCTTCTGCATGTCTATAACTGCCTCAAGGTCGTTCTCGCAGAAGCCGAGCCAACAGCCGGTGCCGAAGCCCGTGTCGCCAAGCTGTCCGTCAGTAAGCGTAGCTGCACCGTTGTAGGTGTAGTTCTTGTGTGTGGGCTGCAGCAATGTAATGGGGCAAGCCGTAGCCTTGTTGAAGTTTATCTCCTGACGGCTAACGCTGCTTCTCTTGCCGTCGCGGAAGGCAGCTGCGCAGATGTTGGCAGACTTCTGCAGGGTGATGGCACCAACGTATAGCGGACTATTGGCTGTAGGCTCCGTGCCGTCGAGTGTGTAGCGTATCTCAGCGTCACCGGTTGTGGTGAGATGTACTACAATCTCTTGCCACTTCGTGTCGGCATCAACGTGTATGTTAACGTTGAAGAGATGCTTGGCGTAGTTGTAACCCAGGTGATCGTAGAGATGCGTGAACTCAACGAGACGACTTGTGAAGTCGGCGTAGTTCTTCAGCTCGGGCTGGCTCCACTGCACCTCGCTCAGTGCTGCCATACGCGGCAGAGCCATGTACTGCATCTGCTTGAATGTAGGCATATATTCGGTCCAGATGTTAGCTTGCACACCGATGATGTGGCGTGCCTCGTCGGCAGTCAGTTCTTTAGGCATCGGCTCGTAAGAGTAGACGCGCTCCAACGGCAGGTAGCCGCCGATAGCATCAGGCTCGTTAGCCTTGTCGAGCGACTGGTAGTAGTCAAAGTAGAGGTAGCTGTTCGGTGTCATCACCACGTCGTGATGCTGCTTGGCAGCCGCAATGCCACCAGTCTCTCCGCGCCACGACATAACGGTGGCACCCTCAGCGAGTCCGCCCTCAAGAATTTCGTCCCAACCGATGGTGTTGCGACCGAGCGACTTGAGGTAGTTGGAAGCGTGAGTGATGACGTAGCTCTGCAGACGCTCCTCGGCTGTGTGTCCGTCCTTAGCCTCAAGATGCAGTGCCTTGATGCGTGCCTGGCACTTCGGACACTTCTGCCACTGGGTCTTCGGACACTCGTCGCCACCAACATGTATGTACTTAGACGGGAAGAGAGCCACAACCTCCTTTAGCACGTCGTCTACAAACTTCATTGTCTTGTCGTTGCCAGCACAAAGTACGTTGTCCGACACGCCCCACATCTCCCATACCTTATACGGACCGCCCGTGCAGCCCAGTTCGGGATAAGCAGCAAGAGCAGCCTGCATGTGTCCTGGTAGGTCTATCTCTGGAACGATAGTAATGTAGCGGTCGGCAGCGTACTTCACGATGTCGCGTATCTCCTTCTGTGTGTAGAAGCCTCCGTATGGTTTGCCGTCGTACTTGCCCGTGTTGTGACCGATGACGGTTTGTGTGCGCTTTGAACCAACCTCGGTGAGCAACGGATACTTCTTTATCTCAATGCGCCAACCCTGGTCATCAGTGAGATGCCAGTGGAAGCGGTTGATGTTGTGCAGGGCGAGTATGTCGATGAACTGGCGTATCTCGTCGGTGCTTACGAAGTGGCGCGACACGTCGAGGTGTGTTCCGCGGTAGGAGAAGCGCGGAGCGTCGACGATGTGAGCGCAGGGAACGGTCACTTGTGATGCCTTGCCACTCACTACGGGCAGCGACTTACGCAAGGTTTGTATGCCGTAGAACACACCGGCTGCTGATGCTCCAGCAATGCTGATGCGTTTAGCGTCGACATCGAGCTTGTAGCCTTCAGCGTTGCTGATTGTCTTGTCGATAGAAAGGACAATAGCTGTAGCATCCTTGCCCTGCTTTCCGACAGTGGGGCACACACCGGTAGTCTGTTCGATATACGATGCGAGTAGGGTGGCATTGCGCTTCATGTCGTTGTTTGAGGTCGCAACTACAATTGATGTTTTGCCGTTGAGGATAAAAGGTGCATCGTTAGTTACGTCAGCCTGCAGCGGTTGAGGCACGATGTTGAAGTCCGCAGTCTGTCCCGATGCGGAGCCGGGCAGGAGAAATGCCGTTGAGACAATGACTCCTGTGAGCAATTTCAAATTCATTGTGTTGTTTATCTTGTTTGTTTTAGTAGGCTTGTTTATTTAGAATTGATTTCCTTTGTCTTCTTTTTAAATGATAGTGTATTGAATGATAGACCGAAGATTTCACTTGGTTGCTTACTCAACGTACACCCGTATTGCAAAGTTAGCGGAAATCGGGGACACTACAAAAAAACGACAGCAATAATGTATAACCATCATTGCTGTCGTTTTATAATATTTCTATCTTAGGAGGATAGGGTAGGAGTGCTATCCGTCTCCTCCTTCAATTCCGGTTTGATTAGATCTGCTCGCTCCAATCCTCCTGGCTCTTGCGAACGTAGGTCTGGTAGCGGAGCTTAGCCATCTTCTCAGCCTGGCTGAACAGCTCGTCAGCCTCCTTCGGGAATGCCTTCTGAACAGAGAGGTAGCGAACCTCACCAAGGAGGAAGTCGCGGAAGTCCTCCCACTTCGGAGCCTTAGAGTCGAGTGTGAACGGGTTCTTGCCCTCGTCAGCCAACAGCGGGTTGAAGCGCCAGAGGTGCCAGTAACCGCAATCAACAGCGAGCTTCTCCTCATTCTGTGAGCGACCCATACCGCCCTTACGCTTCAGACCGTGGTTGATACACGGAGCGTAAGCAATGATGAGTGACGGGCCTGGATAAGCCTCTGCCTCGCGGATAGCCTTCAATGTCTGAGCATTGTCAGCACCCATAGCGATCTGAGCTACGTAGATGTAGCCGTATGTTGTCTGCATGAGGCCGAGGTCCTTCTTGCGGATACGCTTGCCCTGAGCAGCGAACTGAGCGATAGCGCCGAGCGGAGTAGACTTAGACGACTGACCACCAGTGTTAGAGTAAACCTCAGTATCGAGTACGAGGATGTTAACGTCCTCACCAGAAGCCAATACGTGGTCGAGACCGCCGTAACCGATATCGTAAGAAGCACCGTCGCCACCGATAATCCACTGGCTGCGCTTTACGAGGTAGTGGTCGAGAGTCTTGAGCTCTGTGCAAACCGGGCAACCCTTCTCTGCACCAGCAGCGATGAGCGGCTTCAGCTCTGCAGCAGCCTCCTTAGAACCCTCAGAGTCGTTCATGTTAGCCATCCACTTGTCAGCAGCAGCTACGAACTCTGCAGGAACGTGCTCGTCAGCCTTAGCCTCCTCGAGGAGGTGGCAGATGCGCTCCTTCATCTTCTTGTTACCGAGTACCATACCAAGACCGAACTCGCAGAAGTCCTCGAACAGTGAGTTGTCGAATGCCGGACCCTGACCCTTAGCGTTGGTTGTGTAAGGTGTAGACGGGATAGAAGCTGAGTAGATAGAAGAACAGCCAGTAGCGTTGGCAATCATCTGACGGTCGCCGAAGAGCTGAGAGATGAGCTTAACGTACGGAGTCTCACCGCAACCAGAGCAAGCGCCTGAGAACTCGAACAGAGGCTGAGCGAACTGAGAGTTCTTCGGGCTCTGCTTGATGTCTACGAGGTCCTGCTTAGAAGCTACGTTGTGAACGAGGTACTCCCAATTCTGTGCTTCCTTCTGCATATCCTCTGCGTCTACGTTGAACGGAACCATCTTGAGAGCCTTCTCGAGTTCACCGGTCTCCTTGTTCTTCTTGCCCGGGCAAACGTCGGCACAGTTGCCGCAGCCAAGACAGTCGAGCACTGAGGCCTCGATGCGGAAGTGCATACCCTTGAGAGCAGCCGGAGCCTTGATTTCCTGTGTCTCAAGACCTTCGATGCCTGCAAGCTCTGCGTCGGTAAGAACGAACGGACGGATAGCTGCGTGAGGACATACGAACGAACACTTGTTACACTGGATACAGTTCTCTACGTTCCATACCGGAACGAATGCCTCAACACCACGCTTCTCGAAAGCTGAAGTGCCGTTCTGCCATGTACCGTCAACAGTGTCGTGCTTAACGAAGTCAGAAACCTTCAAGAGGTCGCCTGCCTGACCATTGATAGGACGAACGAGCTCCTTAACGAATGCCGGAGCGTTGTCAGCCTTAGCCTCCTCGTCAGCGAGGTTTGCCCATGCTGGGTCAACAGTGAGCTGCTTGTATTCGCCACCGCGGTCAACAGCTGCGAAGTTCTTGTCAACAACGTCCTGACCCTTCTTAGAGTAAGACTTAACGATGAATGCCTTCATCTGCTCTACTGCGAGATCCAAAGGAATAACCTCTGTGATGCGGAAGAATGCAGACTGGAGGATGGTGTTGGTACGGTTGCCGAGACCAATCTCCTGAGCAATCTTTGTAGCGTTGATATAGTAAACAGTGATGTTGTTCTGGGCGAAAATGCGCTTCACCTTGTTCGGGATGAAGTTAACGAGTTCCTCGCCGTCGAAGATAGTGTTCAACAGGAAGTAACCGTTCTTGCGCAAACCGCGTGTAACATCGTACATATTCAGGTACGCCTGTACGTGGCAAGCCACGAAGTTAGGAGTATTTACCTGGTATGCGCTGTGGATTGGGCTGTCGCCGAAACGGAGGTGTGAGCAAGTGAAACCACCTGACTTCTTTGAGTCGTAAGAGAAGTAAGCCTGGCAGTACTTGTTGGTGTTGTTACCGATAATCTGTACAGAGTTCTTGTTAGCACCTACAGTACCATCAGCACCGAGTCCGTAGAACTTAGCCTCGAACAAGTCGTCGCCACCCATCGGGATCTCCTCTTCCTCAGGAAGTGAAGTGAATGTAACGTCGTCAACGATGCCCACTGTGAAGTGGTTCTTAGGCTGCGGAAGCTCGAGGTTCTTGAACACAGCAACAATCTTAGCCGGTGTTGTGTCTGAAGAACCAAGACCATAACGACCACCAACGATAAGCGGCTTGCGCTCGTCGTCGTAGAGAGCCGACTTAACGTCGAGGTACAGCGGTTCGCCCTCTGCGCCTGGCTCCTTTGTACGGTCGAGCACAGCAATGCGCTTAACTGTAGCAGGAAGAGCTTTCTTCAGGTAATCTACTGCGAACGGACGATAAAGGTGAACAGCAACCATACCTACCTTCTTACCCTGCTTGTTCAGGTAGTCGATAGCCTCGCGTGCAGGCTCTGTAGCAGAACCCATGAGGATGATTACGTTCTCAGCGTCCTCTGCTCCGTAGTAATTGAAGAGGTGGTACTCGCGACCAGTAATCTTTGTCATCTCCTGGCAGTACTTCTCTACTACCTCAGGGATGCGGTTGTAGTACTCGTTGCAAGCCTCACGGTGTGTGAAGAATGTCTCCGGGTTCTCAGCTGTACCGCGTGTAACAGGACGCTCAGGTGTGAGGGCACGGTCGCGGAAACGCTTGATGTAGTCCGGATTTACCAACGGACGGATATCTTCCATATCCATCTCCTCGATCTTGTGGTACTCGTGTGATGTACGGAAACCGTCGAAGAAGTTGATGAACGGTACTGATGTCTCAAGTGTAGCAAGGTGAGGAACTGCAGAGAGGTCCATAACTTCCTGTACTGAACCAGAGCAGAACATTGCGAAGCCTGTCTGACGGCAAGCCATAACGTCCTGGTGGTCGCCGAAGATACAGAGAGAGTGTGAAGCCAATGTACGTGCAGAAACGTTGAACACGCATGGCAGCAACTCGCCTGCAACCTTATACATGTTAGGAATCATCAGCAACAGACCCTGCGAAGCAGTGTATGTTGAGGTGAGGGCACCAGCCTGAAGTGAGCCGTGGAGAGCACCTGCTGCACCAGCCTCTGACTCCATTTCCTGGATAGAAACTCGCTGACCGAAGAGGTTCTTACGACCCTTGGCAGCCCATTCATCTACATGCTCTGCCATCGGAGATGACGGAGTGATAGGATAGATAGCAGCAACCTCTGTGAACATGTAGCTCACGTGAGCGGCAGCTGTGTTACCATCACAAGTGATAAATTTTTTTTCTTTAGCCATTTTACTAATTCTTTTTAATTAGTGAATACTTATAGTTGTTTTAAACTTTTTCTGTCTAAGCCTCATTAAAGGCGGCGTTTAAGCCGAACTAAGCCGAACTAAGTCTTCCTAAGCCGAGTTAAGCCTTTCTAAGCCTTCTTAAGCCTTCCTACTTTTTACTCTTTTACTTTTTTACTTTTTTACTTTTTTACTTTTAATAGAGTAAGCCGAACATCCAAAGCGGAACTTTGTTCGCTTGACCAATATTGAGGTCGTAGGTGGCGTATAGTTGCTCTGAGGAGTTGCGAGTGCGTCGTATGTGGTTGGCACTCGTGACATGGAAGTGAAGTTTGTTGTCAATGATGTATGCAGCGTCGCGGTTGCCCTGATTGACGCTGTGGTCCTTCCAAAGCATATTGACGAAGAATGTCTCCATAACATCCTGACGGTCTGCCACGATTGGGTAGATGCAGTACATGAGGTTAGGGTTGTACATCATCACCTTTGACGGTTTCTTCGGGAACTCGTCGCCAGGGTGGTAGATGATGTTTATCAAACGTGCATCAGAGAGATACTTGATATAATTCATCACTGTGGCACGGCTTGTCTTAATCTCTCCTGCCAGGTTGCTGATGTTCGGTGCTTTCAGTCCTTCTACAGCAAGTAGGTAGAGGAGCTTCTTTATCTTTGTGAGATATTTAAGCTCGATTTGTTTTATCAGAAGAATGTCTACTTCGGTCATCATGTTCATAGTCTTGAGCAAGTTCTCCTCGAAGTTGCGGTGCTCAAGAAAGAATGGATAGAAGCCATGATGAAGGTAGGAGTTGAAGTGTTCGGCAATGTCTACATTCTTTGCAATCTCGTTGGCTATTTCTACATGATTGGCGAGAATATTGTCAAGCGTATAGACGGGGATGTTATTGCCTGTTTGTAGGTTTAAGTATTCGCGGAACGAGAAGCCACGGAGGTTGTAACTCTTGACGATGCCACAGAGTTCGGGATTTTCCTCTTTCAGTCGCATCACACTTGAGCCCGTGAATATAATCTTCAGGTTGGGACATTGGTCGTAGCATTTGCGAAGCTCGCTGCTCCAGTTCTGCTGCTTGAAGACTTGATCAATGAGAAGAACCTCGCCACCGTGGTTATAGAAATCCATCGCAAAGTCAGCGATGCCACGTCCCTGAAAGTAGAAGTTGTTCATATTCACGTAAAGACAACGACGATCGTTAGTGTCGAAATTCTCCTTGGCATATTGCAATAGGAATGTTGTCTTTCCAATGCCTCGTGTACCCTTAATGCCAATGAGACGATCGCTCCAGTCAATCTCGTCCATAAGATTGCGTCTGACTGGTGCGTCCGTATGCTCTACGAGGTATTTATGAGTTTTAAAGAAAGCTTCCATTACTCTATCGGTTGTTTCTGTTGCTTCTGTTACTTGAATATTTTGCTATTTATTATATAGTCTTCTACAACTATGCAAAGGTAATATTAATTTCTTTATTTGCAAACTCTGTATTGCAAAAACTGCATTTTTTTTTATTTTTTGCGTCTGCATCGTTTGCGGTGTGCTATTATGCAGATGTGTAGTCGCTCGAATGTGAAATAAAAGTGGTATTTTTGCACTTGTTTACGAAGTAATTAAAGATACGAACAGATGAAGTTACATATATTCAATCCTGAGCACGACATAGCTCTTGCTGCCAATCAAGAATGTTTCACCGCCCCTCATGCAGGTAGACGTTTGCGTACCGACTTGGGATTTATCCCTGCTTTCTGGGCTTCAGAAGGCGATATGGTACTCGTAGACGATGTTGAGGCAGCAATAGAGGCACGTCGCCATCTACGTAAGTTCGGCAATGACGTGGTCTTTGTCACCGCTGCCGACTTGAAAGATTTTACTTTGGACGATGTTAAGAGTTTTCAGGTAGAGCCGTGGGGGTGGGATCGCACAATAAAGGAACAACTGTTGCGTGCTAATAAAGGGCTTGAACCATTCATGCCAAGTGACGATGCGCTTGCTACTATCAGAGAGATGAGTAACAGACGCTTTGCTGCAGAACATCTTTTGCCTGTGTTGCGTGAAATAGCTGAGTCCCAAACTGTTGGCGAAAGCCACTACTGCACAACAATGGAGGAGGTACTTCAAGTGTTAAAACGCAACGGAAGAAGCGTGCTCAAGTCGCCATGGAGCAGTAGCGGCAGGGGAGTGCGCTATGTAGAGACCACAGTACTTGATGCACATCTTGAAGGGTGGGCAGCGAATGTCGTCAAACGTCAGGGTGGCATAATGGTAGAGCCATTATATAGTAAGGTGTACGACTTCGGACTTGAGTTTGTGAGCAATTCCGACGGGTCGATTGATTTCAAAGGACTCTCGCTCTTCGCTACACGTGGTGGTGCATATGTAGGCAATATACTTGCCACAGAGGCTGATAAGCGTGAAATATTATCACGGTATGCCGACATTGCTCTTGTTGATAATATCTGCGAGCGTATTCGTGCTGTGCTTTCTCTGCATTTTAAGGGTATATATGTTGGAGCTTTCGGCATTGACATGATGGCTGTAGCACGTGAGAGTGCTGACGGCTTCCTGCTTCATCCGTGTGTAGAACTTAATCTGCGTCGCACTATGGGGCATCTTGCTTTGTCACTCACGCCTACAATTGCCGAACCACAACGCATAATGAGCATCAGCTATGCAGATAAGTATCGTATGAGAATACACGATACGACGAATAATTTACTGAATACATCGCTGATAGCTCACTAATTATTACACATATTTAAGATTTTATGTGTAGTGCATTAACGTGGTTTTTCTGAGAAAATCAGTAACTTTGCATACGAGAAACATATAAATATATATACGATGAAACAAACAAAGATTGTTGCTTCTATTAGCGATCGCCGTTGTGATGTCGAGTTCCTCCGCAAATTGTTCTTTGCCGGAATGAACGTCGTAAGAATGAATACTGCACATGCGACGCCTGACGGGATACGTAATATTATAAAGAATGTGAGAACTGTTTCGCCCCACTTGGCTCTTATGATTGACACAAAGGGACCAGAGGTGAGAACCACTGGTTGTGCTGAGCCAATAGAGTACAAGACGGGCGATGTGGTTAAGATATTTGGACGTCCGGGTATGGACTCATCGCACGATATCGTCAATGTGTCATACATCGACTTTGCTAAGGATGTGAAGGTTGGTGATCATGTGCTCTTTGACGATGGTGAACTTGATATGCTTGTCATAGACAACAATGGTCCGATGCTTGTTGCTCAGGTGCAGAACGATGGTGTGCTTGGTGCACACAAGAGCGTGAACGTACCTGGCGAGCATATCGCTCTGCCTGCTATTACGCAGAAGGATCACGATAACATACTCCTTGCTATTGAAGAAGACATCGACTTTATTGCTCATTCGTTTGTGCGTTCTGCCGATGACGTTCTTGCGATACAGAAGATACTTGATGAGCACAATAGCGACATAAAAATTATCTCAAAGATTGAAAATCAAGAAGGAGTAGATAATATTGATGAGATTATTGATGCCTCTTATGGCATTATGATTGCGCGTGGCGACCTTGGTATAGAGGTGCCAATAGAGCAGATACCGGGCATTCAACGCCAGATTATACGCAAGTGTGTGATGAAGAAGAAGCCGGTTATCGTCGCAACACAGATGCTCCATACGATGATTAAGAATCCGCGCCCTACACGTGCTGAGGTTACTGATATAGCCAATGCTATCTATTCATATACAGATGCACTCATGCTTAGCGGCGAGACAGCAAGCGGCAAGTATCCGCTTGAGGCTGTACAGACAATGGCTGCCATCGCAGAGCAGGCAGAGAAAGACCGCTCGGCGTTGGGCGACTACGACGTGCCGATGAACAACAACTGCTCGCAGCGTGAATTCCTTGCACATGCAGCTATTGAAGCAACAAAGACACTTGGCGTTGCTGGTATCATCACCGACAGTCTTACTGGCGAGACCGTACGCCATTTGGCTGCTTTCCGCGGTCCGAATCCTATCCTTGCAATATGTTATAAGGAAAAGACACAGCGCTGGTTAAATCTCAGCTTTGGTGTCATCCCCGTTCATCAGAAGGAACATGCGCCTGCTGCATACATGTTCACAGCTGCATTGCGTATGCTCCGACAGAAAGGCTACATCGGCTCCGACGATAAGATTGCGTACCTTAGTGGTAGCTTTGGATTGGGCAACCCGACGGGCACAACATTCCTCGAAATCAATAAGGTTAGTCAAGTGTTCGATAAGTCGTACGAATTCCACTTGCCTAACAAGGAATAACCATTATATAGAAGTCAATTTAATATGACAATACGAAATAGGAGGTCGTAAGATCTCCTATTTTTTTGTCTTGTATTGAAACAAAAAAGGACGGGGTGCAATCACTGCAGCCCGCCCTCAAATAATTAGAGAGTTATAAAAAAATAAGTTTTCCTATTTTAAACTTTCTCGATAATCTGTCCGCCAGCCTCTACTGCCTCCATGTTCAGAGGAATAAGACCGTGGTGACGCTCGGGAAGTGTCTTGTAAAGAGCCTTGTTGAGGCCGTCGGTGCTCACAATCGGACAAACCTTTAGCAGGCCGCCGAGTACAATCATGTTGAACACCTTTGAGTTCTTCAATTCGGCAGCCTTATCCATAGCGTCGATACGATAGACATTGATGTCCTTACGTGTCGGTGGTTTGATAATACCGAAACCGTCATATATAAGTATTCCGCCTGGCTTCACCTTCGACTCGAACTTGTCAAGCGATGGCTGGTTAAGCACGATAGCCACATCATAATGGCTAAGGATAGGCGATGAGATGCGCTCTTCGCTCACGATTACTGTCACGTTGGCTGTACCGCCACGCTGCTCAGGACCATAAGCCGGCATCCATGTTACTTCTTTGTTCTCCATCAGACCGGAGTAGGCGAGAATCTTACCCATTGAGAGCACGCCCTGTCCTCCGAAACCTGCTATAATTATTTCTGCTTTCATAGGTTTGTCGTGTCTTTTAAGTCACCCTTCGGGTATTGTTTGAACATATTCTCTTCCATCCACTTGTTGGCCTTCACCGGTGGCAACTTCCATCCGCTGTTGCATGTAGCAACAATCTCAACGAGTGATGAACCCTTGCCCTCCATAGATGCTGTGAATGCCTTCTTGATAGCAGCCTTTGCCTTACGGATTGATGCTACGTTCTCTACGCTCTGGCGTGTTACGAAGCATGTGCCCGGCAGAGTGACAGCCATTTCAGAGAGGTTGAGTGGATAACCATGCAGCGCCGGTTCGCGACCATAAGGACATGTAGATGTCTTCTGACCGATAAGCGTTGTCGGAGCCATCTGTCCACCAGTCATACCGTAGATGGCATTGTTGATGAATATGAGAGTGATGTTTTCACCGCGGTTCAGTGCGTGGATACTCTCGGCTGTTCCGATACAAGCCATGTCGCCGTCGCCCTGATAGGTGAAGACAAGGCGCTCTGGCCACAGACGCTTGATGGCAGAAGCAAGAGCTGGAGCGCGTCCGTGTGCTGCTTCCTGCCAGTCGATGTCGATATATTTGTAGGCAAATACAGAGCAGCCTACCGGGCTTACGCCGATGGCGTTCTCCTGCATGCCCATTTCTTCGATAAGTTCAGCCACAAGTTTGTGAACTACGCCATGCGAACAACCTGCGCAGTAGTGCATGTGGGTATCGTTGAGAAGCTCAGGCTTTTTGTAAACCAGGTTCTCCGGTGATATTATATCGTTCATAGAAATTTCTCCTTTAAAGCTTTAACCATTTCCTCTGGCTCGGGAACGATGCCGCCGAGTCGTCCGTAGTGCTCACAACGTACAGTGCCGTTTACTGCGAGGCGTACGTCCTCGATCATCATGCCGGCGTTAATCTCTGCAACGAGAATACCCTTGAGTTTCTTAGCTGCCTCTGCAATCTCCTTCTCGGGGAAAGGCCACAATGTAATAGGACGGAACAAACCGACCTTGATGCCCTCTGCACGTGCAAGCTCGATAGTCTTTTCTGCAATACGCGCTGCCGAACCGAACGCAACAATCATGTATTCTGCGTCGTCCATGAACTTGGTCTCGTAGCGCACCTCATTCTCGCGAATCTTGCGGTATTTCTCTTGAAGCTGCAGGTTGCGCTGCTCCATAATCTCAGGCTTAAGCTCGAGAGATGTGATAACGACGGGCTTACGGCCCTTGCAACCAGTAGATGCCCACGGACATTCCTTTATGATTTCTTCGTTTGTGCGGCGTGGCTTGAATGGAGGAAGAACTACTTTCTCCATCATCTGACCGATAACACCGTCAGAGAGAATCATTGCAGGGATGCGATACTTGAAAGCGAGTTCAAAAGAGAGGTCGACAAAGTCTGCCATCTCCTGAACAGAGTTCGGGGCGAGCACGAGGATATAGTAATCACCATTGCCACCGCCACGTGTAGCCTGGAAATAGTCGCTCTGTGAAGGTTGGATGGTGCCAAGACCAGGACCGCCACGCTGAACGTCGACGATAAGACCCGGTACTTCTGCGCCTGCCATATAAGAGATACCCTCCTGCATGAGCGATACGCCCGGACTTGACGACGATGTCATAACGCGTTTGCCGGTGCCACCGCCACCGTAAAGCATATTGATTGATGCAACTTCACTCTCTGCCTGAAGCACTACCATGCCGGTGGTCTCCCAAGGCTTAAGTTCTGAGAGTGTTTCGATAACTTCGGTCTGTGGAGTAATAGGATAGCCGAAATAACCATCACAACCACAACGGATGGCAGCGTGGGCGAGAGCCTCGTTGCCTTTCATAAGTTTAACTTCCTGTTCTGCCATTGTGTTAATCCTCCATTTTTTTACGGTAAACACTAATACATCCGTCTGGACATACAATTCCGCACGATGCACAACCAATACAATCGTCAGGTCTTACAGCCTCAGCGTATTGATAACCATGCACGTTCACTGCCTTTGCTGTGAGAGCAATGACATCTTTCGGGCAAGCTACAACACAAAGAGAGCATCCTTTGCATCGGTCGGTGTTAACCACGATAGCACCTTTGATTTTTCCCATAGTAATATATCGTTTAGAGTTAGGGGTTATACATATCTTTACAGTAGAAGGCGAACATGTCGTCGAGCATTTGCTTTGCTTCCACTGCAGGCGACTCGGGGTCGAGAGCTATTGCTTCGAGATAGTTGTCGATAGCATGCTTCCAATCGCCTTTACGTCTGTACTCGTTGCCGAGCTTGTAATAGTCTTCTGCTGTCATACTTATTAAGGTTGGGGTGTGTTATGTTGTTGTGTTGACAGTTGTCAGCACCTGTGATACCGGATGCTGACGCTTGTCTTTATCTTACCATCCCTTCGCTGCCTGCAGCGTATTCTTCATCAGCGAGCAGATTGTCATCGGTCCGACACCGCCTGGTACTGGTGTTATGAACGAACACTTCGGAGCTACTTCGTCGAACTTCACGTCGCCGTTGAGGCGAAATCCGCTCTTGCGTGTTGCATCAGGAACGCGAGTAGTACCCACGTCGATTACCACAGCACCTTCCTTCACCATATCGGCTGTTACGAAGTCTGGCTTGCCGATTGCTGCTATGATGATGTCGGCTTCGCAACATTCTGCCTTGATGTCAGCAGTGTGCGAGTGGCATACCGTAACTGTTGCATCGCCATATTGCTTCTGCATCATCAGTTGTGCCATTGGTTTTCCAACGATGTTGCTTCTGCCGAGCACAACACATTTCTTTCCCGAGGTCTCTATGTTGTAGCGTTTGAGCAGGGTTACTATACCGAGTGGGGTAGCGGATATGAAGCATGGCAAACCGATAGCCATACGTCCGACGTTGATCGGATGGAAACCATCGACATCCTTGCGGTAGTCGATAGCCTCGATTATCTTCTGCTCGTCGATATGACGTGGGAGCGGCAACTGCACGATAAATCCGTCTACATCGTTGTCGTTGTTAAGACGTTCTACACATGCGAGCAGTTCGTCCTCGGTGACATCGTCTTCGTAGCGGATAAGTGTCGACTTGAAGCCGCACTTCTCGCAGGCAATGACCTTGTTCTTCACGTAAGTCTCTGAGCCACCATCGTGACCTACAAGCACTGCCGCAAGATGCGGTTGCTTGCCACCTGCAGCCATGATGCTCTTCACCTCTTCTGCTATTTCTGCTTTAATAGCTTCAGCAGTTGCTTTTCCGTCAATCAGTTGCATATCTCTTCTTTTTTAGAACTTTGGCATACCTGGCATGCCTTTCATCTTGCTCATCATGCCAGCCATTTTTGCCATATTTGTACCAGTAACCATCTTCATCATCTTGCGAGTCTGGTCGAACTGCTTGATGAGTCGGTTCACCTCCTGGATGTTTGTACCGCTACCTTTCGCGATACGCATACGGCGGCTTTGGTTCAGAATTTCCGGGTTCGTACGCTCCTTCGGAGTCATACTCTTTATGATTGCTTCAATGCCCTTGAATGCATTGTCGTCAATGTCAACGTCCTTGATAGCCTTGCCTACGCCCGGAATCATTGCTGCGAGATCCTTCAGATTACCCATCTTCTTTATCTGCTCAATCTGTCCGAGGAAGTCGTTGAAGTCGAACTTGTTCTTCTGAATCTTCTTCTGCAGGCGGCGTGCCTCTTCTTCGTCGAACTGTTCCTGGGCACGTTCTACAAGGCTCACGATGTCACCCATGCCGAGGATACGGTCAGCCATACGCGACGGGTGGAACACGTCGATCGCTTCCATCTTCTCGCCGGTACCTACGAACTTGATTGGCTTAGTGACAACGGTGCGGATAGAGAGTGCAGCACCACCGCGTGTGTCGCCGTCGAGCTTGGTGAGAACCACACCGTCGAAGTCGAGACGGTCGTTAAACTCCTTGGCTGTGTTGACAGCGTCTTGACCGGTCATCGAGTCGACAACGAAGAGAGTCTCGTTCGGGTTGATGGCGTTCTTCAAGGTCTCAATCTCGTTCATCATCTCCTCGTCTACTGCCAGACGACCTGCGGTATCGACGATTACTACGTCGTAGCTCTTGGCCTTTGCCTCGCGAATAGCGTTGTTTGCGATGCTTACAACGTCCTTGTTCTCAGGTTCAGAATATACGGGTACGCCTACCTGCTCGCCAACGACCTTGAGCTGTTCGATAGCTGCCGGACGATATACGTCGCAGGCTACGAGCAACGGGTTCTTGTGTTGCTTGTTCTTGAGCATATTAGCAAGCTTGCCAGAGAAAGTGGTTTTACCAGAGCCCTGCAGACCGCTCATGAGGATGATTGACGGTCGTCCGTTCAGGTTAAGCTCGGCAGCTTCGCCACCCATGAGTTCGGCGAGTTCGTCGTGTACGATTTTTACCATCAACTGGCTTGGCTTCACCGCTGTGAGTACGTTCATGCCGAGAGCTTTTTTCTTCACCGTGTCGGTGAAGGTCTTAGCCACTTTATAGTTTACGTCGGCATCCAACAGAGCGCGTCTTACGTCTTTGAGGGTTTCGGCAACGTTGATTTCGGTAATCTTGCCTTCACCTTTGAGTATTTTGAAACTGCGTTCAAGTCTGTCACTAAGATTTTCAAACATATCTATTTTCTTTTCTTTTTATTAAAATTAATGTGTGCGCTTTGTGGGGCGTTTCTATACACGTCGCTTGTTTTGCAAAAGTAAGCAAAAAATAACGAGTTTCGGAATAAAAACTTATCTATTTAATTAATTTTAAGTTACTTTTTTAAGAAGATGTTGTTTAGTTCTACTTTTATCACTTCTTCGTTCACGAGATACTCCATAGCTTCGTCTTTTGCTTCCTGGTTTAGCACTATTTTGTTAAGCTCTGTAATTGAGTGCTTTTCGCCGTCTGCGAGCAGAGCTTTTATCGCTTTCAGTGCTTGATTATACGCATCTTTGTATGATTGTGATGTGTCTTGATGTGCCAAACATACATCGCATTGGTGACAGTCGTTGGTTTCTGTCTCGCCGAAGTAGCGCAGCAGCTGCCTGCTACGGCATACAGTATCGTTCTGTGCATAGTCGATGATGCTTTTTATGCGTTTCTCAAACTGTGTTTTACGTTCTTCGTACACAGATTCTGAAATAACTATCTCCTCAGGCAATACGCGGTCTTGTGTGTATGTGAGCAATGGCACAGAGCGTTCGGGGATGAAATGCAGTATTCGGCGTTGGCTCAGACTCGTCAAAATCAAGTACACTTGTTGTTGGGTGAGTCCCGTTGCATGTGCTATGAATGCGAGCTCTATGAAGTGGTAGTCGACGAACAATCCACTGTATTCGCGCAGTAGTGTTGTTATCACGAGTTCCTCGTTCGGCGTTGTTTCGTGCAACATGTATAGCTGATCGCGTTCGAGTGTGAACTTTACGCGTGTTCGCGAGTCGGGATCGATGTCATATTCTATGTAGCCCGCTCTTGAGAGTATCTTTAGGGCTGAGTTTACGATTACGGGGTAGTGATGGAAGAGTAGGCTGAACTTCTCTACTTCGAAGTGGAATGTGCGTCCATAACCCGAACCTGCAGCAATCTGCAGATAGTAGGCTATGTGTTCATACACGCGACAAATTTCTTCCTTGTTAGGGAATTCTTGTGCGATACGTTTCAGGAGCTTTGCCTTGTCGCTCTTGTCGTAGAGCAATACGGCGTAAGCCTTCTTCCCATCGCGTCCGGCTCTGCCTGCTTCCTGAAAGTAAGCCTCTATCGAATCGGGGCAAGTAATGTGTATCACTACGCGTACGTCGGGCTTGTCAATACCCATGCCGAAGGCGTTTGTCGCAACCATTACTCGCACCTCATCGTTGTGCCATTTTTTCTGACGTTCGTCTTTTGTAGAGTGTTCAAGACCAGCGTGATAAAAGGTTGCGCTAATGTTATTGTTCAACAAGAGCTCGCATATCTCTTTCGTTAATTTGCGACTTCGTACATAGACTATAGCACTGCCGTTTATTGAGTTCAGTATGTGCACTAACTGTTGCTGTTTGTTGTCAGATGTGCGCACTACGTATGCAAGGTTCTTGCGCTCGAAGCTCATGCGGAACACGTTCCGCTCCTTGAATTCTAATTGCTCTTGTATGTCGTCAATAACGTCCTTTGTAGCGGTTGCGGTGAGCGCAAGTATTGGAGCGTCGGGCTTTAAGCGACGTATGTCGGCTATGTGCAGATACGACGGGCGAAAGTCGTAGCCCCATTGCGATATGCAGTGGGCTTCGTCAATGGTTATGAAGCTCACTTTTATATGCGCCAGTTTGGTTTGGAATAGTTCCGAACCGATGCGCTCCGGTGACACATAGAGTATCTTCGTGTTGCCGAGCACGCAGTTCTCGAGTGTCTTGACGATTTCCTGACGGCTCATGCCCGAGTATATGGCAGCAGCGAGCACTTGGCGGCGGCGCAGGTTCTCCACCTGGTCTTTCATCAGTGCGATGAGCGGCGTGATAACAATGCACACACCCTCCATGGCGAGAGCCGGCACTTGGAATGTTAGCGATTTGCCGCCGCCCGTAGGCATCAGTCCTAACGTGTCCTTGCCCTCGGCAATGCTGCGTATGATGTCGCGCTGTATGCCGCGGAAGTCGGAGTAGCCCCAAGTGTCTCTGAGTATTTTGAGATATAATGTTTCGTCGTAACCCATTTTGTTGTTTAATTGAAGCTTCTCGGTTTGTTCTTGTTGTTAGTCTTCCTCCGCTACACGTATGTCTTCAATCTGTAGCTGCACCATGTTGCGTTTGAACACGTTGTCCTCAATGGTGTAGGCTATGTCGAAGCTACGTTTCGATTTAATGTAACGTGCTGAAGCGCTCTGTCCGAATGCGATACCATTCACGATGTTGCTCGACTTGGAGTCTACAAGCTCCAGTTTGATGTGCTCCTGCTCGCGTCCCACGACCTTGCTTGTGCCGTAGTCGTAAACGTCGGTTGTGCAGAAGAGCGGCTTGGTGTTGCCTGGTCCGAATGGCGAGAAACGCTTCAAGTCGTTGTGCAGTTTCTTCGTGATGTCGCGGAAGTCGATTTCGGCATCTATGTTGAGTATTGCCTCTGTCTGTTCGGGCTGTATGTGCTCGTCTACATAGCGTTGGAAGCGGTTGCGGAACTCCTGTATGTCGTCCCATCGCAGCGTTAGTCCGGCAGCATAGGTGTGTCCGCCGAAGTTCACGAGCAGGTCGCGACAGCTCTTTATAGCCGAGTACACGTCAAAGCCCGTCACGCTTCGCGCTGAACCAGTAGCGAAGTCGCCGTCGCGTGTCAGTACGACGGTCGGTCGGAAGTAGATTTCGGTGAGTCGTGATGCCACGATACCGATAACGCCCTTCTTCCAGTTCTCGTCGTAGAGTACTATCGACGAGCGGTGGCGCTGACTCTCCAGTTTCGATACGATGCTGTTAGCCTCCTCTGTCATCTGCTTGTCGATGTCCTTGCGCTGTTCGTTGTACTCGTCGATGTGCTTCGCCTTGGCAAGTGCGTGCGAGAAGTCTTTCTCTACGAGCAAATCGACGCTCTCGCGTCCGTTCTCCATACGTCCCGACGCATTGATGCGCGGACCTATCTTGAACACGATGTCGCTCATGGATATGTCTCTGCCTCCGAGTCCGCAGATGTCTATAATCGCTTTCAGACCGATGCTCGGGTTCTGGTTGAGCGTTTTCAGTCCGTGGTAGGCGAGTATGCGGTTCTCCTCGGTGACGGGCACGATGTCGGCAGCTATGCTCACGGCACAGAAGTCGAGCAGCGGGATGAGTCGGGCGAAGGGTATGCCGTTGTTCTTGGCGAACGCCTGCATCAGCTTGAAGCCTACGCCACAACCGCAGAGATGCTTAAATGGGTAGGTGTCATCTGGTCGCTTCGGGTTGAGAATAGCCACTGCGGGCGGCAGCTCCTCGTCGGGCATGTGATGGTCGCAGATGATGAAGTCGATGCCGAGCGACTTGGCGTAGGCTATCTCTTCAACGGCTTTGATACCACAGTCGAGAATGATGATGAGTTTCACGCCTGCCTCCTTGGCGTAGTCGATGCCTTTCTTGCTCACGCCGTAGCCTTCGTCGTAGCGGTCGGGGATGTAATACTCTATGTTCGAGTAGAACTGCTGTATGAACTTGTACACCAGTGCTACCGCCGTGCAACCGTCCACGTCGTAGTCGCCGTAAACAAGGATGCGCTCCTTGCGACCCATCGCGTCGTTGAGGCGGTCGACGGCGAGGTCCATGTCCTTCATGAGGAAGGGGTTGATGAGATCTGCCAGCTGCGGGTGGAAGAATCGCTTGGCAGCTGACTCTGTTGTTATGCCGCGTCGCATGAGCAGCAGGGCGAGTATCGGGCTGATATTCAGCTTCGCCCCCAGTTCGTCAGCCGCCTGTTTCTCCTCTGTCGCAGGTGACTTGTAATTCCATTTGAATAACATTATATATAGTTTTTATTTTTTCTCGGTTTAGGAGTGGGGTGCAGAGTGTCTGCGCGTTTAAGGTAAAACGCGTGTAAAGTTACAAAAAAACTATGGAATAAGAGGAGTGTTTTTTGTGTTTTTAAGTGGCAGGTTAAATTCTTTATACCTAATTATTGTATTTTTGTAGTATATTATCGTTTTGTGTGTTGGCTATTTGTTGTGTGTGTAGTATCCGCATCGACCGACGCAGACATCCGCATCGACCGATGCAGACATCCGCATCGACCGACGCAGACATCCGTATCGACCGACGCAGATGTCCGTATCGACCGACGCGGATCGCATAAGTACGAAAAAAAACCGAGCAAGGTGGTTGTACACCTGCTCGGTCTTTATTTATTGTATATCAAAAAATGAGGTTTTGTCTCTTAACAACCAAAGAGTTAATCGCCAATACCCTGATTTTTCTTAGCCTCAATCATCTTCTGGAGGATGTCAGCCGGGATAGCGTTCTTGTTAACCATGTAGTCCATTGTGTTGGCTACGATGTAGTTCTTTGTCATGTACCAGATACCCTTGTAGTCGCCTGTCTCGCCCCAAGAGTTCTTTACCATGTAGTATTCCTTGCCATGCTGGTCCTTAGCAATACCGAAGATAAGCATGCCGTGGTCGTCGGTGAGCTCCCAGTTGTCGAAGCGCTGCTGACGCTGCTCTGCTGTCGGCTCGAGCTCAGGCACCTTGCAGCCGAGTGAGTCGATGAGGTTTGTGCGCTTTGCCGGAGAGAGTTTCAACCAGCGAGCCATGTCGCTGCCAGAGAGGCCCTCTGCCTTCTTGGTATCTACGAAGTAAGCAAGACCCTTGCGTGTGAAGCCCGGCTCGCTAACGTCGCCACCCCAAGCTACTGTGTAGCCGTTCATGACAGCGTTCTCGAGGATGCGTGCCATGTCCTCCATCGGAAGGTTCCATGACAGCGGGTTGCGCCAGTTGTCCTGCACCTCAACAGCGTACTGTGTGTAGTACGGGTGGTGAGAGTAGCTTGTGATTGTTACGTAGTCGTCGAAGTTCAAACCGAGGCTTGCTGCGAATGACTTCGGAGTGTACTCCTTGCCTTCGTATGTGAACTTCTCCGGACACTGGCCGAGGTAAGCGTCGAGGATGCCCTGGAGACCCACCTTCCACTGCGAAGAGATCTTGTTAGCTGTGCTCTTAGCGATGCCTGCTACGTACGGCTCAAGCTGACCGAAGAACTCGTTGAAGTTGTTGAGCGAGTCGCCGTAGAGTGAACCTGGGAACGGCATTGCATCCTCTGGGCAGATACCCTGGTTCTTCAGTACGTGCAATACGTCGTAAGCCGAACCGCCTTGAGAGAACTGACAGTCGCCGTGGAGGCGTACAACCTGAACGGCGCGATCCATATAGTTCTTGTTAGCTACGAAAGCCTCGCAGAGGTCGTATGTCTTGCCTGTAGCCTTGAGAATCTCGCTCTCGAAGTATGAGAGAGTAGAGTAGTCCCAGCATGTGCCGCTACGGTTCTGGTCCTTGATACTTGTGATCGGGTTCTCCTTGATTGTCGTGAAGACAGGCTTGTTGCTCGATGCAGCCTTCTTTGGCTTGGCTGCGTTTGCGCTCATCGCAAAAACAGCGAGAAGTGCGAGTGTTAAGATTTTCTTCATGTGATTTTGTTGTAATTTATTAAATTAATTGTTGTTTATTAAGCAATGTCTATTTGTTCTCTGCCATGTATGCTTCGACATCCTTCGGGTGGTAGGGTATTCTGTCCTTGCCGAGGAAGCGACATCCGTCTTTTGTGATGAGTATGTCGTCTTCGATGCGTATGCCTCCGAAGTCCTTGTAGGTCTCAATTTTATCGAAGTTGAGGAACTCGGCGCAGTGGCCTGAAGCCTTCCAGTCGTCGATGAGTGCAGGGATGAAGTATATGCCAGGTTCGTCGGTCACGACGAAGCCCTCCTCTAAGCGGCGGCCCATGCGCAGGCAGTTGGTGCCAAACTGGTCGAGGCGCGGACGTGTTTCTTCGTCGAAGCCTACGTTTATCTGGTCGAGACCTTCCATGTCGTGCACGTCCATGCCCATCATGTGTCCCAATCCGTGTGGCAGGAACATGGCGTGAGCACCTGCTGCCACGGCTTCGTCTACGTCGCCCTTCATCAGTCCTAATTCTTTCAGGCGTTCTGTCATCAGTCGGCATACAGAGAAGTGTACGTCCATATACTTCACGCCAGGCTTTGCTACATCGAGTGCGTGGTCGTGACATGCCTCAACGATAGAATAAATCTCGAGCTGGCGGTCGGTAAACTTGCCGTTGACGGGGAATGTGCGTGTGTTGTCTGAGCAATAATTATTGATTGTCTCCGCTCCGCAATCGCACAATACGAGGCGTCCGCTCTCAAGTTTTGCCATCGAAGGGTTGCCGTGCATTATCTCGCCATGCTGGCTGAAGATGGTGGCAAAGCTTGTCATTGCTCCGTAAGATAGGGCTATGCTGTCTACTTGTCCGGCTACGAACTTCTCCGTAAGGCCTGGTTTTGTAAGGCGCATGGCAGTGGTGTGCATCTTGTAGCCGATTACTGCTGCACGCTCAAGTTCTTCTATCTCTTGCTGTTCTTTGGTAGAGCGCATCTTCACAACGGCACGAATAAGTTCGAGGCTTGCCGCTTCCTTCTGCTGAACGGGGTGTATGCCGAGCAAGTCGAATATCTGTATCTTAGTGTCGTGGCGATAAGGTGGAAGGAAGTGTATGCGGCGTTTCTGGCGCATCGCTTCGTTGCAAATGCTCTTGAGCGATTTCATGGGGGCTGTGTTAGCCACGCCGACACGTTCTGCCATATCTTTCACGCTGTCAACACTGCCATACCACACGATATCTTCAATGTCGATATCGTCGCCGACGAGTGTCTCTGTGCCGTTATCGAGGTCGATAACACCGACAAGACCGTCTCGGTTGAGTCCGAAATAATAAAGAAATGAGGAGTCTTGGCGGAATGGATAGTAACCATTTGAAGGGTAGTTACATGGCGACTCGTTGTTGCCGAAGAGTATTATTATACCGTCTTTCATAAGCTCTCGGAGCTTGGCGCGACGGCCAACGTAGGTTGCTTTGTCAAACATATAACCTTGTTTTTTGTTATTATTTGCACAAAGTTACGTTAATTTGAAGACATAACAAAACGATAACGCCATTTTATGTTTTATTATGATATTGTTTCGCTTCGATTTCAAACGTAAGAAATAAATATGCGAATATTATGATTGGTTGTATTTATTCTTCGAGAGTTGAAATGCTATTCTCAAATCTGTGCACACAACAACTCATAACCTCTACCGGAGCATAGAAGAAATACTTCTTGTAGTTGCGGAACGTCTTCTTCATGGCTTTTGAGTTGTTCGATACGAACACGCCAGAGGAATGGTGAAACTGCCATTCGTCTTGTTTGATGACGATGGGTGCGTCGAGAGCTTCGAGTGCCAGCTCGTAAGCTTTCGGCGTAATGTCTTTTATGAATGGTATCTCGTCCTTCTCAAAGCCCAATGTCTTGATGAGAATGCTTGCCTCCAACTGCGCAATCTTTGTCAGCTGTAGACGATTGAGCCAGTTTTCAAGCTTTATAAAGTCGATTTTATCACCATCGTGACGCAGAAACGCACCGATACGCACGATGTTTGCGAAGTGCAGACCGTTGGTGAGTATGGTTTGCGTTGTCTGTACGATGATGTCAAGGAAGTTGAGGGTCTCTATCGACGAGTCGTCGCTCAGCGGCTCCGACTTACGTATCTTCTTCAAGCGACTATTTAGTAGCAGGTTCTGCATTCGTGAGAAGCCCGCATCAGGCAGGTTCTGTAGTCCGCCCACGGCTGGTATGTCAGCGCGGTCTGCAAAGTACTCTCCCAAGCCGTGTGTTTCTGCCAGTTTGGCAAGTACGTTCCATTTGTATTTGGACATGGGCTCAATGTCTTCGCTCATCCCAAATACCTTATTTTGAATAATACGAAAAAAGTTACGCTTTATTATGTCCATAATAGAATGTTGAATGTGGAGTGTTGAGTGTTTAATGTTGAATGCCGGATGTTATGAGTATCTGCGTGGCAGTCGGAACACTATTGCCACAGCCACACATAGCGTCAGAGCCATGGGGTAGAACAGATACGGCATTATTCTGACGGGGTTCAGCTGCGTCAGTCCGGCTGCCATAAGCATCTGTGCTCCATAGGGTATGAAGCCCTGGGCGCAGCACGAGCAAGTGTCGAGCAGGCTTGCCACCTTGCGCTTGTCGAGCTCGAAGCGCTCGCTGATGCGTCGTGCTATGTTGCCAGTAGATATGATGGCCACGGTGTTGTTGGCTGTGCAAAGGTCTACGATGGCTACCATGAGTCCGATAACAGCCTCCGCACCGCGCTTGCCCTTGATGTGCGATGTTGTCTTGGCGATGATGAAGTCGATGCCGCCTTTCTTCTGCACTATCTCGAATACGCCGCCGGCAAGCATTGTTATTATGATCAGTTCGCCCATCGACAGTATGCCGTCGCCCATTGAGTGGAACCACTCGTACACGTCGAAGCTTCCGTCGAGTATGCCGATTGCTCCGGTTATTGTTAGTCCGATGGTGAGCACCGCCATTACGTTCATGCCGGCGATGGCTGTAGAGAGAACGGCGAGGTAGGGTAGTATCTTCACGTAATTGATGCCATGCACATTGGCAAGTGGCGACATCTCTTGTCCTAAGAAGACGTATATGGCAAGCGAGAGGATTGCTGCAGGGAGAGTTATGAAGAAGTTCACGCGAAACTTGTCGTTCATCTTGCAGCCTTGCGTACTCGTAGCAGCAATGGTGGTGTCGGATATGAACGAGAGGTTATCGCCGAAGAACGCACCGCCTACTACTACAGCTGTCACTAACGCCACGTCCAGTTGCATTGTGGTGGCGAGTCCGGAGGCTATCGGCACGAGTGCGACTATAGTTCCTACGCTTGTTCCTATTGACAGGCTTATGAAGCATGTTGCAATGAACAGCCCGGGCAGCACCATGTTGCTCGGCAGTAGCGAGAGCATTGTGTTTACGGTGGCATCAACTGCTCCGATGGCTTTTGCCGAGTTGGCAAAGGCACCAGCCAATACGAATATCCAAAGCATCGTCATGATGTTTGGCGCACTGGCTCCGCGACTGAAGGCTGCTACGTTCTTTTGCAGACTCTTGCCGCCTGCTATTGTCACAGCGTAGATGCCCGAAATCATGAACGCTACGCTTATCGGCACCTTATAGAAGTCGCCCGCTATAATCGATGTTACAAGATATAGAGTGATAAATACCAAAAGAGGGCTTATCGCAAGAACTCCTTTTAAATTGTTCATAGTTGTATCTTTTTTTTAGTCTGCGTGGTATGGGCAAGATGCCTATACCTCCTATCTTTTGCTTGGTTGGTGCAGTAGGGACTGCTGTACCTCCTACTTTTTTTACTTTTATCTGTCCTTTTTACTTTTTTACCTTTTTACTTTTATCAAAGCTGTGTGCGACGGTAGAAATCAACATTCTCTTTCGTTAGAAGCTCGATTGGCATATAGTTTACAGGTTGCACTTTCTTCTTCAGCACAATGGCTTTGAACAGAGTGTCTACGCAACTATAGCCTTGTTGGTAGCCGTGCTGCGCGATGATAAACGACATACTGCCCTGGCGCAGACATTCTGCGTTCTTTGCCACCATATCGTAGCCCATGATTTGTATGTCGCGCATGTTGTTGCGAAGCAGGAACTCGCCCACAATGTGTGCTTTTGAATTAAGTGTTATGCAATGATGTGTGTCGGGATGCTGCTCAAAGAATTCTTTAAGTATAGCATCGTATTCGCTGCGTGTACCCTTGAAAGGTACGCATAGTTCTGTGATTTTAATCTGCGGGAAATGGTCGTGCATATAATGGCGAAAGCCCACTTCGCGGTTCACCTGCTGCTTACTGGTCACCTTGCCGTCCTTCATCTGCTTGAAAAGCATGATTTCCTTTTCGTTTGAAGCGATGAGCATAAGCATTTTGGCAGCAAAGTAACCGCTGCAGAATGAGTCCTGACCGAAGAAAGAGAGCGGTTTAAGGTCGGGCATATAGGAGTCGAGCATCACAAATGGTATCTGTTGCTCGTGGAGAATATCAGTGAATTGTTTGGTTGTTTCGATGTCCTGTGGCACTATTATTATGCCGTTGGGGTTCGATGCGAGGCATTGTGTATAACAATCGATGAACGAATTGTTATTGAAACGCTCATAATACATAATCTTTACGTTAATGTTGAAGTCGCGCCTTACCTCTATTGCCTTCTGCACGCCCTGTTCAATCTCCTCCCAATAGGCTTCAGACTCATGCTGTGGTATGAGCGCATAGAACACGTATGACTTATTGTAAGCCAACGCGCTTGCATAGACATTGGGCTGATACTCCATCTCCTTGAGAGCCTTCTCTACTTTCTCGCGTGCCGGTGCCGATACATTCGGACGGTTGTGTAGTACGCGGTCTACTGTTCCGACCGACACGCCAGCTCTTTCTGCAATATCCTTAATTCTGATTTTCTCCATTCTTAATGGTTGTGCGTTTCTTTTTTGGTTTGTTATTATATGATTTGGTACAATAATGTGCCAACACGCATATTAGTTGCAAATTTAAATAAAAATATTGAAATATCCACTCCTCGGATGCAACTTTATTGCTTCGGTTGAAGATTTTCTGTTTTACATGCACTTGTCTGATAAAATTTTTGTTATTTTGCATTGAAATTCGAAACGTATCGAATGTATTTTAGGTTTTAAACACTATAAAGATGAAACTATTCAGAAGTATAGTTGAACTTCAGAATGAGTTGTTTGAAGTTCGGAAGTCAGGAAAAAAGGTAGGTCTTGTGCCGACAATGGGTGCCCTCCATGAGGGCCATGCGTCGCTCGTAAAGCGCAGTGTTGCGGAGAATGGAGCGACAGTAGTTTCTGTTTTTCTTAATCCGACTCAGTTCAACGACAAGAGCGACCTTGAGCGCTATCCGCGCACACTTGATGCAGACTGCGCTTTGTTGGAGGCTTGTGGTGCCGATTATGTTTTCGCTCCGTCAGTAGAGGAGATGTATCCCGTAGAGGACAAACGTCAGTTTGAGTTTCCACCTGTCACAACGGTGATGGAGGGTGCGCATCGTCCGGGCCATTTCAATGGTGTGTGTCAGGTTGTATCGCGCCTATTTTATATTGTACGTCCAGATCGTGCCTATTTCGGCGAGAAGGACTGGCAGCAGATTGCTGTCGTGAAGGCAATGGTGCGCTTCCTCAAGCTTAATGTGCAGATTGTCGAATGTACTACAATACGCGAAGCCGACGGCTTGGCAAAGAGTTCACGCAACACGCTACTCTCTGCCGACGAGCGTGCCATCGCTCCACGCATCTACGAGGCTTTGCAATCGAGCCGCGAGTATGCCAAGACACACACATTGGCAGAGACTCACGAGTATGTAGTCTCTACCATCAACGCTGTAGACGGACTTGAGGTGGAGTATTTCTCAATCGTCGACGGCGACACATTGCTCGACGTTGCTAATTGGGACGACAGTGCGTATGTAGTAGGCTGCATCACAGTTTATTGCGGCAAGACACCGATACGTTTGATTGACCACATTACTTATAAGAAATAGTTTCTCAGAAATATGATGATAGAAGTATTAAAGTCGAAGATTCATTGTGCGCAGGTAACACAAGCAAATCTTAACTATATCGGCAGCATCACCATCGACGAAGACCTCATGGATGCTGCCAATATGATTGAAGGCGAGAAGGTGCAGATTGTGAACAACAACAACGGCGAGCGCTTCGAGACATATATTATTAAGGGTGAACGCGGATCGGGCTGTATCTGTCTCAACGGTGCTGCTGCACGCAAGGTTGTAGTGGGCGACACTGTGATAATCATCTCCTACGCCCTCATGGACTTTGAGGAGGCAAAGACTTTCCACCCCTCAGTCATATTCCCAGAGAATAATAAAGTGTAGCAAATGTTGAATGTTGAGTGTTGAATGTTGAATGGTCGCGGCAGAGCCGCAATGTTGAGTGTTGAATGAATTCTTTATTGATGAATTCTTCATCGGCGAAGCCGACAATTCTACATTCCACATTCCACATTCCACATTGCCATAGGCAATCATTCCACATTCAACATCCCACACTCAACATTAATTTCATTTATGCCAGATAATCCTACTGCAAAACGCTCTTCGAAAGCTGCGCCAAAGGCTTTCGATAAAAACTATGGTCATCTGCAGCCGCAAGCTGTGGATATAGAGAAAGTGGTGCTTGGCGCGCTTATGATTGATAAGGATGCGTTTTCTATCGTGTCCGAGACACTGCGCCCCGAGACATTCTACGAGCCACGCCACCAGAAGATATACAACGCCATACAGACACTCTCGATGAACGAGAACCCCGTCGACATTATGACCGTCGTTGACGAGCTAAAGCGCGAAGGCACTATTGACGACGTGGGCGGTGCGCCCTACATTGTCGATCTTAGTTCGCACGTGGCTTCTTCGGCTCACATCGAGTATCATGCCAAGATTCTTGCGCAGAAGTTCCTCGCACGCCAGCTTATCTCTTATGCCAGCGTCGTAGAGACAAAGGCTTTCGACGAGACGCAGGACGTGGACGAACTGATGCAGGAGGCGGAGGGTTCGCTCTTCGAACTCTCGCAGCGCAACATGAAGAAGGATTACACGCAGGTTGACCCCGTCATCACCCGTGCTATTGACATTCTGCAGAAGGCATCTGCCAACGCCGGTGGCTTGACTGGTGTGCCTACGGGCTTCGAGAAACTCGACGAGAAGACGAGTGGTTGGCAGAGCTCCGACCTCGTCATCATCGCCGGACGACCTGCCATGGGTAAGACTTCGTTCGCCCTTTCGCTCGCGAAGAATATCGCCGTCGACTATCATACGCCTATCGCCTTCTTCTCTCTTGAGATGAACAACGTGCAGCTCGTCAACCGTCTTATCTCCAACGTCTGTGAGATACCTGGCAACAAGATGCTCAACGGACAGCTCTCCGACGACGAGTGGGAGCGCCTTGACAAGAACGTGCGTAATCTACAAGGCTCGCCACTCTATATCGACGATACGCCGGGTCTCTCTATCTTCGAGCTGCGCACCAAGGCACGCCGCCTCGTGCGCGAGAAGGGTGTGAAGATAATCATGATCGACTACCTCCAGCTTATGAACGCCAACGGTATGCGCTTCGGCAGCCGTCAGGAGGAGGTGTCGAAGATTTCGCAGTCGCTGAAGGGTCTCGCCAAGGAGCTTGACATACCTATCCTCGCTCTTTCGCAGCTCAACCGTACTGTCGAGAACCGTGAGGGTTTGGAAGGCAAACGTCCGCAGCTATCCGACCTTCGTGAGTCGGGAGCCATCGAGCAGGATGCCGACATGGTGCTCTTCGTACACCGCCCCGAGTATTACCACATCCTCACCGACGAGAAGGGTAACGACCTTCGCGGCATGGCGCAGATTATCATTGCCAAGCACCGTAAGGGTGCCACGGGCGATGTGCTCCTCACGTTCCGTGGCGAGTTCACACGCTTCCAGGATCCGCAGAAGCAGTCGGCACCCATTGGCGATGCACCGTTTGGCTCGGAGATAATTGGTAGCAAGATGAATACAGGCGATATGCCGTTGCCGCCAGATATGATGGAAAGTGCACCATTCGGCTCGCCTGCCGATCCTGCACCGTTCTGATAAAAGTAAAAAGGTAAAAGAGTAAAAAAGTAGGAGGTATGGGCATCTTGCCCATACCACGCAGCCTAATAAAAGCCCTTTTACCTTTTTACCTTTTTACTTTTATGCGTTTTTCTCTCTGTGTATCACGCTGCCGCTTCCCTGATGTGTGGCGAGCACTAATACTTCGGCTATCTGCACGTGTTTCGGGGCGGAAGCTGCGTAGAAAGCTACGTCGGCAATGTCGGCACCAGTGAGCGGAACGATACCTTTGTACACGTTCTCGGCGCGAGCGTTGTCGCCGTGGAAGCGGACGTTGCTGAAGTTGGTCTCAACGAGCCCGGGCTTCACGTTCGTTACGCGAACTGCCGATTCGGCTACGTCGATGCGCAAGCCGTCGGTTATTGTTTTCACGGCAGCCTTCGTGGCGCAATAGACATTGCCACCGGCATATGCCGCGTCGCCCGCCACGCTGCCGATGTTGATTACGTGGCCCTCGTTGCGCTCTACCATAGCCGGCACGATGAGGCGCGTCATGGTGAGCAGACCCTTTATGTTGGTGTCTATCATCGTGTTCCAGTCTTCGGGGTCGCCCTCGTATTCCTTTTCGAGACCGAGCGCGAGTCCGGCGTTGTTGATCAGAACATCAATTGTCTGCCATTCAGCTTCGAGCGAACCGATTGCCTGTTTTGCCGCCTCGGCATCGCGCACGTCGAACACCAAGGTGCGCACCTTCGTGCCTTTAGCTTCGAGCTGTGCCTTTATCCCTGCTAACTTCTCTGCGCGGCGAGCCGTGAGAATAAGATTGTAACCGCCTTCGGCAAACTTTCTTGCGCAGGCTTCGCCGATGCCGCTTGTGGCACCGGTTATGAGTGCTGTCTTCTTCATAATAGTCTGGTGTTAAATGTTTTGATATGTTCAGGTGTAGCTCTACTTCACCACTTTGTAACCTTCGTCTACCCATGCGTTGTAGCCCTTGTCGAGCTCTACAACTACATAACCGTCGCGCACGAGTATGCCGGCTGCCTTCTTGCTGCGCTTGCCGCTGCGACAGTTCACGGCTATCACTTTGTCTTTAGGGAGCACTTCACACGCCTTCTGTTCGAAGTCGGGTTTCAGCACGTCTATATTAACGGCGTTCTCGATATGACCCGCAGCGAATTCTTCTGCTGTGCGCACGTCAAGTCGCACTACCGTTGTGTCGGCAATTATCTTCTCGTATGCGTCTGCCGATACGCTCTCGAAGCCCTTGTTCTGCGCCTTGCAAGAGAAGATGGCGCAGAGCATAGTAAGTATGCTCATGATTTTTATTGTTTTCATTATTATAATATGTGGTTAATCCTTAATAAGATAATGTCTTCTCGACTCGTATATGTCGTCCATGTTGTCTGTAGCCCATGAGATAAGGGCGTTGATGTGTGGCAGCAAGGTCTTTCCCTTGTCTGAGAGCGAGTATTCGACACGTGGCGGTACTTCGGCAAAAGCCTCGCGTTTCACCAGTCCGTCGGCTTCGAGCATCTTTAGAGTTGCTGTAAGCATCTTCTGCGATATATCGGGTATGTTGCGCTGAAGTTCCTTGAATCTCTTTGCTTCGTCTGTTTCGAGTGTGTATAGTACGAGCATAGACCATTTGTCGCCTATGCGCGAGAGTATATTGCGTATTGGGCAATTGGGGAAAAGTGCGTCTTTTACTTCGTTTGTATTCATGCAATTATGTGATTAGAGTCGTATTACTATACAAAAGTAGCTATTAGAATTGACATGGTTGTCAACGATATTGTTAAACAACTTTAAACTACCGCGATGCAAGCGTCTTGTTTTCAGTATTAGTCACCTTAAAGTAACTGACTTACGTTTGCGTACCTACTTGTGTAGCGTTCTGAAACTTAGTAATTTTGCAGCAGTAAAAGCAAAATATGGTGGGTGTGGGTATCTTGCTCATACCGCAAGCCACAAACGAAATTATTAAGTAAAACAAAGAAAACAATGAAATCAGTAAAGACAACAAAGACGGGTAAGAATTTCACAGCAGTCAGTGTAGGTAAGCTTAGCGAGGTGAAGAATTATGTCCTTCAGTTGGGCGACATTCAGATACCAGGCAAGGTGTTCGTAGGTCAGGCTCTCGGCACAACAGGTAGCGAACTGTCTTTCCAGACATTCGCCCCAGGTCAGGACGGCGGTTTTCTGCATACGCACAAGAATCACGAGGAACTCTACTTCATCCTTCGAGGTGAAGGTCTGTATCAGGTAGACGGCGAGAACATTCCGGTAGGCGAGGGCAGCATCATCCGTGTGGCTCCCGAGGGCAAGCGCGCCATCAAGAATACCGGTTCGGAAGAGATGCTTATGCTCTGCGTGCAGTATAAGAGCAACACGTTCACGGCAGAGGATGCCACAGACGGTGTGATACTGAGCGAGGAACTCAAGTGGTAGTTCTATAATGGTGTAGCAGTACTTGTAGGGGAGAGTACTTGAGTACTGGTGGATAGATTACTCGAGTACGGTAGATAGATTACTCGAGTATAGTTGTGAGATTACTCGAGTACTACATAGAGAGTACTCATTTTCTTACCTCAAGCACTGCTATTGCTGTTATCTTTCTGTTATCCCATCACCACATCGAGCACCATCATTAGCACAAAGCCGATGGCGAAACCTATAGTGCTGAGATTACTGTGCTGACCGCTTGAGGCTTCTGGTATCAACTCTTCCACTACTACGTAGAACATGGCACCTGCAGCAAAGGCGAGCATGTAGGGGAGTGCCGGCGTAAGAAATGAGGCGAGCAGGAGGATGGCGATGGCTCCGATTGGCTCGACGACTCCACTGAGAAATCCTAACACGAAGGATTTCCATCGGCTGTTGCCTGCCGCCCGCATTGGCATGGAGATGATGGCACCTTCGGGGATGTTCTGTATGGCTATGCCTAACGATACGGAAATGGCTGCGGCTAAGGAGATGTTTGAAACTTGGTTTTCGGCTCCGGCAAACACTACGCCTACAGCCATACCTTCGGGCAGGTTGTGGATGGTTACGGCAAGGGTAAGCATGGCAGTTTTTGAAAGGTGTGACTTTACGCCTTCGGGCTTGTCTGTGCCGATATGGAGGTGGGGTGTCAGTTCGTCGATAAGTAGCAGGAAACCTATACCCATAAGGAAACCTACGGCAGCCGGCACTACCGACCATGCGCCGCTGTCAGCCTTCATCTCCATCGCCGGAATGAGTAAGGACCACACGGATGCTGCCACCATCACTCCGGAGGCAAAGCCCAACAACGACTTCTGTAGTCGTGCGGACATTTGGTCTTTCATAAAGAACACGAAAGCCGATCCCAGCATCGTACCTAATAGCGGAATGAGAAGTCCTACGATTATTGTTGCTGTCATTTCTGTCATATTCTTCTTTTTATTTGTTTGTTACGATGCAAAGATACAACTTTGTTGCGAGCCGGGCAATACCTAAAAGTGATGCTTCCTTACTTTTCGTACAGTTCTATCGGCAGTCCGTCGGGGTCACTGAAGAATACAAACAGTTTGCCGGTGTATTCGTCCGTGCGGATAGGTTCGTGCGCGATGCCCTTGCTGTCGAGTTCGCTGACAGCTGCCGCGAGGTCGTCCACCTCGAAAGCAAGGTGGCGTAGACCGGCTGCCTCGGGGTATGACGGACGTGCAGGCGGATTGGGGAAGGAGAACAACTCTACGACGTACGAGTCGCCAAGAAAGCAGTCCGCCTTCCATGAGTGGCGTTGCTCGCGATAATGTTCGCTTTTGATTTTCATGCCGAGCACATCGGTATAGAACTGTTTAGAGCGTTCGTAGTCGGAGCAGATTACGGCTACGTGGTGTACTTTGTTGAGTTTCATAATATTCTTTCTAATTTTCTGTTTATGTTATGCGCTGCAAAAATAATTGCTTTATATGTAAACTCAAAATTTTTATTGAGTAAATGGTGTGTTGTAAAAAAAACGAGAGTAGAGAGTGGAATGTTGAAAGTTATGATTACCTTTGTTGGGAATTATTGTTGTTTGAAGAAACAACATATATTACAACAAGCACCCCGAAGACCTTCGCTTGCAACGCAGGCATGGCATCGTAGAGTTTGAAACCACCATGCATCACTTGCGCCGTTTCATCAAGCCAGACTCGTTCCTGCTCGACATTGGTGCAGGAACGGGACGCTACACATCGGCTCTTATGTCTGAAGGCTATCAGGCTCAGGCAGACGAGCTGTACGACTATGTGCGTATAGACGACATCAACCGACTTGACGAACGTGCCGGTTTGAAACGTGTAACCATCTTCTCGCCTGACGGGGCTTCCGACTATATGCGCACGCGTCTCAACCGCATGAGTGACGAGACGTTTGCGCGTTTCATAGAATATCAGAAGTGCATCTCGGAGCGTGCCGACCTTATTGGAGCCGGCAGCCATGTGGTGGATGTTGTAAGGGTGCCATGATAGAATGATAGTTGCTGTCTATTGCTGCATTGACAGAATCGTTTGTTTGTCTATGAGAGAATGAGTATCTTTGCACCATCAAATTAAGATTTGCAAACTTTTAAACACGTAAAAATATGACAGCAAGCAAAATGAAATACATTATCGTAGGTGGAGTTGCAGGTGGTGCAACTGCAGCTGCACGCATCAGACGTTTGACAGAGGATGCTGAGATAGTCCTCTTTGAAAAGGGTGAACACATATCATACGCCAATTGTGGTTTGCCTTACTATATAGGAGGGGTGATAGAAGACCGCGACCGCCTGTTTGTGCAGACGCCGGAGGCTTTCGGCAAGCGGTTCAATATCGATGTGCGCATATTGAGCGAAGTGACAGCCATTGATGCCGAAGCAAAGCAGGTGACCGTACATACCGCTGACGGCAAAGAATACGTTGAGAGCTATGACAAACTGTTGCTTTCGCCCGGAGCATCGCCGGTTGTGCCTCCGCTTGAAGGTATTGACAGCAAGGGCATCTTCACCCTCAGAAACGTGAGCGATACAGACCGCATAAAGGCCTATATGGCGGAGCATAAGGTGAAGCGTGCCGTAATCGTGGGCGGAGGCTTCATCGGCTTGGAGATGGCAGAGAATCTGAAGCATGCAGGTGCCCAGGTGGCTGTGGTGGAAATGGCAAACCAGGTGATGGCTCCTATCGACTTCTCCATGGCTGCTCTTGTGCACGAGCATCTGCAGCAGCAGGATGTAAGGCTCTACCTGGAGCAAGCCGTAGAAGGTTTCTCACGCGAGGGAGACGAGCTGGCCGTCCACTTCAAATCGGGTGTCAGTCTGAAGGCCGATATAGTGTTGCTCAGCATTGGCGTAAGGGCAGAGACCCGCTTGGCTCAAACTGCCGGATTGAAGATTGGCGAGATGCGCGGTATCTGGGTGGATGAATATCTGCAGACATCCCATGAGCATATTTATGCTGTAGGCGACGCCATTGAGTTTCCTCACCCCATAACGGGCAAGTCCTGGCTCAACTTCCTTGCAGGCCCTGCCAACCGTCAGGCACGCATTGTGGCAGACAATATGGTGTTGGGCAACAGGTTGAAATACGAAGGTTCTGTCGGAACGTCCATAGCCAAGGTATTCGACATCACCGTGGCGTCCACAGGGCTTCCTGCCAAGCGCCTGAAGCAGATGGAGATGCCATATCTCTCGGCTACTATTCATAGCGGCTCACATGCCGGCTATTATCCAGGCAGTAGGCAGATGGACATCAAGATAACCTTCTCGCCAAGTGACGGAAGGCTCTATGGCGCACAAATCGTAGGTTATGAGGGCGTGGACACGCGTATCAACCAGTATGCGCTTGCCATAAAGACCGGGGCTACGGTCGACGATCTCACTCGGCTGGAACATGCCTATGCCCCGCCTTTCTCTTCGGCGAAGGACCCCGTGGCTATTTCGGGATATGTGGCAGGCAACATTCTTGCCGGAAAGATGACTCCACTCTATTGGCGGGAGCTGGAGCAGGCTGACACCACGAAGGTGATACTTGTGGATGTGCGTACTGCCGACGAATATGCGTTGGGCACGATTGGCGGAGCCGTGAACATTCCGCTTGACGACTTGCGCGAGCGTATGGGCGAGATCCCTACGGACGTTCCCGTATGGCTCTTCTGCGGTGTGGGACTACGTGGCTATTTGGCTTCCAACATCCTCAAGGCCAACGGCTATCGGGACGTAAGAAATCTTATAGGCGGACTTAAAACCTATAGGGCTGCTACAGCCGAGCTGGTTGCTCCTGCAGACTTCGACACCGCAGCGGACAGCCATTCAAGCGAGGCGGCTGTACATTACAACCATTCGTGCGAGACATCTGTGTGTGAAGGCGGAAAGACCATTGTGAGGGTGGACGCATGCGGCATACAATGTCCGGGCCCTATCCTCAAGATGAAGCAGGCTATGGACGGCCTTGCGCCGGGAGAGCAGTTGGAAGTGCGTGCTACGGATGCCGCCTTCCCACGCGATGCCGAGGCTTGGTGCAGGACAACGGGGAACAGGTTCTTGGGCAGGCACTCTGAGTCCGGCGTATATATAGCCATGATAGAGAAAACGACTCCTTGTGCCGTTGAGGCTTCCAAGCCGCAGCAGGGGGATTCAGGAAAGACCCTGATTCTTTTTAGCGATGATCTTGACAAGGTCCTTGCCACGTTTGTCCTTGCCAATGGCGCGGCAGCCACAGGCAGGAAGGTCAGCATCTTCTTCACATTCTGGGGGCTGAACGCCATCAAGAAAACCAACAGACCGAAGGTGGCCAAGGACTTTTTCGGGCGTATGTTTTCGTGGATGCTGCCGTCTGACTCTACGAGGCTTGCCCTCTCAAAGATGAACATGATGGGTATGGGTGCGAAGATGATGCGCTATCTGATGCGCAAGAAGGGTGTGGACTCTCTGGAGGAGCTTCGTCAGCAAGCCGTCGACAACGGTGTGGAGTTTATAGCCTGCCAGATGTCGATGGATGTGATGGGCGTGAGGCGCGAGGAGCTTCTCGACAATGTCACCGTTGGCGGTGTGGCAACCTATATGGAACGTGCCGAGAAGGCTAATGTCAATCTGTTTATATAATGAATATACAGCAACTAAAATATGTAACCGCAGTAGGCCGCTTTCGCAATTTTGCGAGAGCGGCTGAGTCGTGCAATGTCTCTCAGCCAACTCTGAGCGCCATGCTTCAGAAGCTGGAGGAGGAGCTTGGCATACGGATTTTCGAACGTACAAACAGGTCGGTAAACCCGACTTCGGCTGGCGAAAAGATTATCCGTCAGGCTGAGCATGTGCTGATGGAGATAGAGCGGATAAACGAGATAGTATCGGAGGACAAGGGGCTGGTCGGCGGAAGGCTGCGTCTGTCCGTTGGTCCTACCATCGCTCCGTATGTCCTGCCTAAGTTCATCAGGCATTATCGTGAGGATTACCCGACGGTGGAGCTGTCGATACAGGAGATGGACGTGGGCTTCATGCAGACCGCGCTTCTGCGTGGAGAACTCGATGCGGGCATCGCCATATCCGACAACAGAAGGGAGGGGATACTCGAGATCCCGCTCTATACCGAGAGGTTCATGGTGTACCTTGCGGAGAGCTGCTGGCGAAAACTGCCCGTGTTCAGACCGGAGAATCTGGAGCATGAAGGCATGTGGATAATGAGAGGTGCGCAATGTCTACGCGAGAGTGCGTTCTCCTTCTGCAAGGGGAGGAGCAAGGGCAATCGTGTGTACGAGGCTGGCACGGTGGCGACTCTGGTGAATATAGTGGACGAGAATGGAGGCTTCACTATCATCCCCGAGATGCACGTGTCGTACCTTACGGAAAAGCAGCGTGAGAACGTGCGCCGTATTGAGGGCGACTTTCTCTCCCAGCGCCGTGTCTCGCTATATATCAAGCAGGACTATATCCGCCAACGTATGCTTAACACGCTGACGGATACGCTAAAGAAGTTCATGCCAGAGGGGATGCTGTACGAGGGGATCGTGAGGTTTGGCATTAAGCTGTAGCCGTAGGCTTGTGGTTTATCGTGTGTGCCAGATGATTTCTCTTACGATTTCCGCAGTCAATTAAAAATCAACTTGCTTTACCGAAATGTTCGGAATTTGTAAAATAATTCTTTTGAAGAAATTGTTGTATAAGTAATATGTTGTATCTTTGTTGAGGATTATCGTTGTTTGAAGAAACAACATATCATTCAACTCACAACTCTTAATATATAAATATGGCATTATCCAATATAGAGAAGCATTACAACAAACACCCCGAAGACCTTCGCTTGCAGCGCAGGCACGGCATCGTAGAGTTTGAAACCACCATGCATCACTTGCGTCGTTTCATCAAGCCAGACTCGTTCTTGCTCGACATTGGTGCAGGAACGGGACGCTACACCTCGGCTCTTATGGCTGAAGGCTATCAGGTGAAGGCGGTGGAGCTGGTGCGGCGCAACATAGAGGTTTTCTTGAAGCGTGAGCCTACGGCAGACGTTGTGCAGGGCGACGCGCGCAATATGCCGTTTCTGCCTACGGGGGCTGCTGACGTTACGCTGTTGCTCGGTCCGCTCTATCACCTCATCGGCGATGAGGAGAAGCTGAAGGCCCTGAACGAGGCAAAGCGCGTTACAAAACCAGGCGGACTGATATTCGTGGCTTACTTGATGAACGAATACAGCATCCTGTCGTATTGCTTCGACGAGGACAGGATAGAGGGACTGATGGAGCGCGGAGCGGTAGACGGGGATTTCCATATTCAGGCTCAGGCAGACGAGCTGTACGACTATGTGCGTATAGACGACATCAACCGACTTGACGAACGTGCCGGTTTGAAACGTGTAACCATCTTCTCGCCTGACGGGGCTTCCGACTATATGCGCACGCGTCTCAACCGCATGAGTGACGAGACGTTTGCGCGTTTCATAGAATATCAGAAGTGCATCTCCGAGCGTGCCGACCTTATTGGAGCTGGCAGCCATGTGGTGGATGTTGTAAGAGTTTGAATTGTTGAATAAGTGATAGAATTATGAAGACCCTTCCATACATAGTGTTTAGTTTTCTTATGCTCTGCGCATTGTGCACAAGCATAAGCAGCTATCGCAGAACAGAACACATGATAGCGCAGGATGTAAATAGAGCATTGGAGCAGGTTCTTGCGACGATGCCCGACAATGTGGTCACTACAGATACCATACGCTGCTATCGCAACAATCTCACCATAGCCGAGTTGAAGGACACGGCAGGAATAGCCATGCGTACCGTGCGTATGGATGGACGTTGGGAGACCCGGCTTGTGGCAGAGGCTAACTGTGGCTTTGCCACCACCTTTGGGATGTCCGATCAGAGGGCATCAGGTTCTATATTGTTTGTCGGTATGCTATGGCTGTTATGTAGTTTGTGGTACGTAAGGAGGAGAGGACCGGAGCTGATGTCGCAAGGCATATCATACGGCGGTATTGTCTTCCATAACGATACGTTTATGACGCAAAGGGGTGAGCGGATTCGTCTTACGCCTATGCAGCATTCGCTGCTCGAAATGTTTATGACGAACGACACGCATACGCTATCGAAACAGGATATTTGCGAGCGGCTATGGCCGAAGAAACCTGATGCGAGCGATACGCTATACACGCTGATAAGACGCATAAAACCTATTGTAGAGACTAATAGCAGGTTGAAGATAGAGTCGGATAGGGGCAGGAACTACAGTCTGAGACTCAAGTAGATAGCCATTTGTCAGCCACTTGTCAGGGAAATGTCAGACTAATCGATAGGATTTCTTTTAAGAGAAGTGTACTTTTGCACCAGAACAAAATTTGGTGCAAGATGAAACGATTGATTACACTTTCTATTATTATGTTTTCTGCATTCGGTGCTTATGCCCAGGATGTGGAGGGGCGCGTTACGCTCGATGAAGTTACTGTTAAAGCAGCTAAGGTTGTGAACAAAGCAGACGGTATGATAATATATCCTACCGATGTTCAAAAGCGGTATTCCAACAATGGTTACAGCATTCTTGAGAAACTATCGCTTGCCAATCTGCGTATCGACAACATCAACCACACGATTACGGCTATCGACAATAGGGGAGAAGTTCAGCTCCGAGTAAATGGTGTTGTAGTGGGCAAGGTGGAGATGTTGGCTCTCGATCCGAAGGACATCGCAAAGATCGACTACATAAACAATCCAGGTGTGCGTTATGGCGACGACATAGCATACGTCATAAATATCATTACACGCAGAAGCGAGAGCGGCTATACCATTGGTACCGACCTTACGTCGGCACTTACTACTCTGCAGGGCGATGGAATGGTGTACGGCAAGTGGAGCCGTGGCAAGAGCGAATGGGCGCTCTCGTATGGTATGAGCGGTTATAAGACCAAAGGCGTAAAGAGCAGACAGACTGCAGAATACACGTTGGCTGACGGCAGCGTACACATAATAGACCGTAACGACGTAGAATCGCTTCGCAAATCGATAGCGCACGAAGCAAAACTTACCTACGATTGGGCGGATTCTACTGCCACCGTCTTCCAGACTTCATTGAGCGGAGCGTTCAACAACGCCCCCGACAACTGCGATGTTAAGGATATTACGGACGGCACTCGCCAATACCGGGCAACAAGTCGCAACGCAGACAAGAGCTGTTCGCCGGTATTGGATATTTACTTCTTCCGCCAGTTCACCCCTCGACAGTCTCTTGCCACCAATGCTGTAGGCACATATATATACACGCAGACCAACTCCTTCTATGACGAGGGGTCTCCATATAAATATAATGTGGACGGCAGGACGGCTTCGCTGCTCGCAGAGGTAATCTACGAGAACCGATTGAAACCTTTCACGCTCTCTATGGGTGTAAACTATAATTATAAATACATTAAGAACTCCTATCAGGGCGATGCTTCTTCTTTGACAAATACGGATAACAACCGCTTGTATGGCTTTGCCGAAATTAAAGGTACGCTCCGACAACTGCGCTATTCTTTAGGTGTGGGCGCAAGTTACATTCATTACACGCAGAACGGCCATAGATACAACTTCGGGACATTCCACCCGAAGGCATCGCTCACATATAACATCAGCAACAACGTACAGTTGAGTTATACGTGTCAGATGCAGGATAAAGTGTCTCGCATTGCGATGACGAGTGATGCTATGATTCGCACCAACAGTATGGAATGGACAGTGGGCAATCCCGACTTGAAGCCGTCGCATGATATGGAACACCGTCTGCAAATCTCATACAACAACAACCGCTTGCAGACCTTCTTCGATGGCTACTTCAAGCAATGCTTCAAGCCGAATATGGCTCACTATGAGCGGACTGGCGACAATCATTTCGTCTATACACAGACAAACCAAAAAGAGATTGATGCATTGAACGTTATGGCATACGCTGGCTACTGGCTCCTGCCCGAAAAGCTTCAGATTGCTGCTAACGGAGGATTGTTCAGATGCTTCAACTTCGGCAACGACTATACTCATTGCTATATCTCGTGGTTCTATGCTTGCAGCATCACGGCTTATCTCGGCAACTTCACATTTCAGGGATATGTCGACAACGGCAGCCGCTTCTTGGAGGGCGAATCGAAAGGATACAACGGAGCCTATTCAGTCGTGAAAGCATCTTATACGTGGCGCGACTGCCAGTTGTCGTTGTCGTGGGCAAATCCACTTGACAATAACTACAAGGCATATGAGAACGAACTGCTGAACCGTAATCTTTACAAGTATACCGTCGGCTATTCGAGGGGCAACGGCAACCAGGTGGCTCTAAGCATTTCGTGGCGGCTTAGCCGAGGTGGCAGACATAAGGCTGCAGAGAGGAGGATAAGGATGAGCGATACGGATAATGGTATTATAAAATAAAAAAGTCTATTATTCTTTGCAAAAATGGTTGTATGTAAAAATAAAAGTATAACTTTGTGGACAGTTTGATTAAATAAAACTAATTTGTCATGGTTAAAATCACATTTCCGGATGGTTCTGTTCGTGAGTACGAGCAGGGCGTAACGGGGTTACAAATCGCCGAGAGCATTTCGCCGGCTCTCGCTCGCAACGTTGTATCTTGCGGTGTCAATGGCGAAACAGTTGAACTCAACCGTCCTATCAACGAGGATGCAACTATCGCTCTTTACAAGTTTGAGGACGAGGAAGGCAAACACACTTTCTGGCACACTTCTGCCCACCTCTTGGCTGAGGCGCTGAAGGAACTCTATCCTGGCATTCAGTTCGGCTTTGGTCCGGCTGTGGAGAACGGCTTCTTCTACGACGTTATGCCGAAGGAGGGCGATGTCATCAGTGAGAACGACTTCCCGAAGATTGAGGCTAAGATGAAGGAACTGGCTAAGAAGAACGAAACTGTCGTTCGTCGCGATGTATCAAAAGCAGAGGCTCTTGCTGAGTTCAAGGCTGACGGTCAGGAGTACAAGTGCGAGCATATCGAGGAAGACCTCGAGGATGGCACAATTTCTACATACACACAGGGCAACTTCACCGACCTTTGCCGTGGTCCGCACTTGATGAACACTGGTGCTATCAAGGCTGTGAAGATTACGAGCGTAGCCGGTGCGTTCTGGCGTGGCGATGCAAAGCGCGACCAGATGACACGTATCTACGGTATCTCGTTCCCGAAGAAGTCGATGCTCGACGAGTATCTCCTCATGCTTGAGGAGGCTAAGAAGCGCGACCACCGCAAGATCGGTAAGGAGATGGAGCTCTTCATGTTCTCTGACCGTGTAGGTAAGGGTCTGCCTATCTGGCTTGCTAAGGGTACACAGTTGCGTCTGCGCTTGCAGGAGTTGCTCCGCAAGATGCTTAAGCCGTACAACTACGAGGAGGTTATCACTCCGGGTATCGGTGGCAAGAGCCTGTACGTGACTTCGGGCCACTACGCTCACTACGGCAAGGATGCTTTCCAGCCTATCCACACACCTGAGGAGGACGAGGAGTATATGCTCAAGCCGATGAACTGTCCGCACCACTGCGAGGTGTTCGCACGCAAGCCGCGTTCGTACAAGGATCTGCCTTTGCGCATCGCAGAGTTCGGCACCGTATTCCGCTATGAGAAGAGCGGTGAGCTTCACGGCTTGACACGTGTTCGTACCTTTACTCAGGACGACGCTCACATCTTCGTGCGCCCAGAGCAGGTAAAGCAGGAGTTCGAGAACATCATCGACATCATCCTTAAGGTGTTCCGCATCTTTGGTTTCGAGAACTATGAGGCACAGATTTCACTTCACGACCCGAAGGATACTGAGAAGTACATCGGTAGCGAGGAGATTTGGGCAGAGAGCGAGAACGCTATCCGCGAGGCTTGCCGCGAGAAGGGTCTTGAGACTCACGAGGAGGTAGGCGAGGCTGCGTTCTATGGTCCGAAGCTCGACTTCATGGTGAAGGACGCTATCGGCAGACGTTGGCAGCTTGGTACAATCCAGGTCGACTACAATTTGCCGCAGCGCTTCAAGCTCGAGTATACTGCAGAGGACAACTCTAAGCAGACACCGGTTATGATTCACCGCGCTCCGTTCGGTTCGCTCGAACGCTTCACAGCCGTTCTCATTGAGCACACAGCAGGTCACTTCCCGTTGTGGCTCATCCCTGATCAGGTAGCTATTCTCCCGATTTCGGAGAAGTACAACGACTACGCTCGCGAGGTGAAGACATTCTTCGACAAGGCTGGCGTACGCGCACTCATCGACGACCGCAACGAGAAAATCGGCCGCAAGATTCGCGACAACGAGCTCAAGCGTGTTCCGTACATGGTTGTAGTTGGCGAGAAGGAGGCTGCAGAGGGTCTCGTCTCTATGCGTAAGCAGGGTGGTGGCGAGCAGGCTACCATGACTAAGGAAGAGTTTGCAAAGCGCATCTGCGATGAGGTTGCAGAGCAGCTGAAGCTTGCTGAGGATTAAACTACGTAGGAGTCTACGGCATCCTTGCTGTGGATATGTGGTATGAGAAAGATTGCTCACACCTCCTATGCTATAATTTATCAATGCCCATTAATCAGATTTCAATGTCTGACTAATGGGCATTTCTTTTGTCGCTTTTTCAAGCGAAGTTGAGGTGCTGGGGTGAATAAAAATGGGGCAAATTTTTGCTATTTCGCATATAATAACTAATTTTGTACTTATGAGTGAACCATTAGCTGAAAGAATGCGCCCGCGCTCGTTTGACGATTATGTCGGACAGCAGCATTTAGTGGGCAAGAATGCCGTGCTGCGCAAGATGATTGAGAGCGGACGCGTGTCCTCCTTTATATTGTGGGGACCGCCAGGCGTGGGTAAGACCACACTTGCGCAGATTATCTCGCATCGTCTTGAAACACCATTCTACACGCTTAGTGCCGTGACGAGTGGTGTGAAGGATGTGCGCGACGTGATAGAGCGTGCCAAGAGCGGACGCTTCTTCAATTCGGCTTCGCCAATACTCTTTATCGACGAGATTCACCGCTTCAGCAAGTCGCAGCAGGATTCGCTGCTCGGCGCTGTGGAACGGGGCATCGTCACGCTTATCGGTGCAACGACGGAGAACCCATCGTTCGAGGTGATACGCCCGTTGCTGTCGCGCTGTCAGCTGTATGTTCTGAAACCTTTGGAGAAGGAAGACCTGCTGCAACTGCTCAACCGCGCAGTTACAACTGACGTTGAACTCTCGAAGCTTAATATCCAGCTGAAGCAGACCGATGCCTTGCTGCGCTATAGCGGTGGCGACGCACGCAAGTTGCTCAACATCCTGCAGCTTGTCGTTGAGTCGTGTCCCGGCGATCAGATTGTGATAGACGACGAGATGGTTGTGGCGTGCCTGCAGCAGAACCCGCTTGCATATGATAAGGAAGGCGAGATGCACTACGACATTATATCGGCGTTCATAAAGAGTATACGCGGAAGCGACCCTGACGGCGCACTATATTGGATGGCGCGCATGATAGAGGGTGGGGAAGACCCGCAGTTTATAGCCCGTCGCCTTGTCATTAGTGCGGCTGAGGATATCGGACTCGCCAATCCCAATGCACTTCTGCTTGCCAATGCCGCCTTCGACGCGGTGATGAAGATTGGTTGGCCCGAAGGACGCATACCGCTGGCTGAGGCTGTGGTATATCTTGCTACAAGTCCGAAGAGCAACTCGGCGTATCTCGGCATCAATCACGCCTTGGAGATTGTGCGGCAAACCGGCAACCAACCCGTTCCGCTGCACCTGCGCAATGCACCAACAAAGCTGATGAAGGATCTCGGCTACAGCGATGGCTACAAGTATTCGCACGATTACCCCAATCACTTTGCCCCACAACAGTATATGCCCGATGCGCTTAAGGATATACGCATCTGGCAACCGCAACATTCGCCAATCGAGGAGCGGCAGTATCAGCACATGCTCCAGTGTTGGGGCGATAAGTATAAGAACGAATAAAGTAATTCAACCAATAATATTGACAGGAATATGAAGATAGTAGTGTTAGACGGTCAGGGTGTAAACCCTGGCGATATCTCTTGGAATAGAATTGAAGAACTCGGCGAACTTACCGTTTATCCGCGCACAGCGCCCGAAGAAGTGCTGCAGCATGTGGGCGACGCAGAGATTGCGCTTACTAACAAGACGGTGTTCGACGCCAACATCATAGCCCAGCTCAAGAACACGAAGTATATTGGCGTGCTTGCTACTGGCTACAATGTGGTAGACACAAAGGCGGCACGCGAGCGTGGCATCGTTGTGACGAACATTCCGGCGTACAGCACGGACAGCGTGGCACAGATGGTGTTCGCTCACTTGCTCAATGTCTCTAACCATGTAGAACACTATGCTGAGGAGACGCGCAACGGCGTATGGAGTCGTTGTCCAGACTTCTGCTACTGGAATAAGCCGCTCTTTGAGCTTGCAGGCAAGACTCTCGGCATTGTAGGACTTGGAAACATTGGCATGAAGGTGGCGCAGATAGCGCAGGCGTTCGGCATGAACGTGCTTGCGTACACAAGCAAGACTCCTGATCAGCTCCCAGAGGGTATTCGTAAGACAACGCTCGACGGACTCTTCGGCGCTTCCGATGTCGTATCGCTGCATTGCCCGCTTACAGACACAACACGCGAACTGATGAACAACACTTCTATCGAGAAAATGCGTGACGGCGCGATACTCATCAACACTGGTCGTGGACCTCTTGTGAACGAAGCAGATGTAGCCGACGCACTTGCTTCTGGCAAGCTCGGTGCTTATTGTGCTGATGTGCTTTCATGCGAACCACCATCGCCGTCAAATCCTCTTGTCGGTGCACCACATGCATTTATCACGCCACACGTGGCATGGGCTACGCTTGAGGCTCGCCTGCGCTTGATGGATATCGCCGTGAACAACATCAAATCGTTTCTTGAAGGCTCACCTACTAATGTTGTGAACTAAATATGATGCCTACAGAAGATATCTACCAGCCCCTACTTAACGTTATTGAGTTTCTGGGTACTTTCGCCTTTGCTATCTCTGGCATCCGTCATGCCGCAGCCAAGCGCTTCGACTGGTTCGGAGGCTTCGTATGTGGCGTTGCCGTGGCTATCGGTGGAGGTACGCTGCGCGATATAATGCTCGGCGTAACGCCGTTCTGGATGACTTCCTCTATTTATCTCATCTGTACGTTCATGGCGCAGATGTTCGTCATCGTCTTTGCGCGATCGTTGAAAAGTCTTGACAATACGTGGTTCTTCTTCGACACGCTCGGCTTGGCGCTCTTCACCGTAGCCGGCTTGCAGAAGACACTCGACTGCGGTCACGCCTTCTGGGTGGCTATAATCATGGGTACCATAACGGGGTCGGCAGGCGGTGTCATCCGCGACGTGCTGTTGAACAACGTCCCCGTCATCTTCCAAAAGGAGATATACGCTATGGCGAGCATCATCGGCGGATTGTCTTATTGGGCACTCGTAGAGCTTGGTTGCGATATGACCATTTCTGTTATCATCGCCTTCCTCCTTATCGTAGCAATACGCATCCTCGCCGTGAAGTACCACATATCACTGCCAGTGTTGCGAGGGGAGGAATAGTTATATTGTGTAGCACGATGTGTAATACAAATTCAAATGAAAAGTGTTACACATCGTGTTACGTCTATCTTATTATATCTTCGTTTTGATAGTCAGCCTCACCTAAGAAGGCGGTATGTGACATTATTAATGTCTGCTTGGGTATTATGTGTATATAACAAAAAAGGAGCTTTGACACAACCTCAACCAGGGCTTTGTCGGTAAGCAACGCCTTATGCCGTACTTCAACCGACAAAACAACGATGACCTTATCCTCGCCATCCAGTCAGCAGGAGTGGAGCGAGGACGCAACGGCTTCCGCAAGAACAAGTCCATGGAGAAGCAGCCGGAGTCCGAAGAAGACCTTCTCGAACACCGTACCGACGGCACCGATGCCTTCGATACGCTCTATATCGGCTGCGAGAAGTTCCCACAGCACGATTTTTATCCAATTGCGATTGGTGGGGTCAGGTATAACTTAAGTTTGCGAATAAAGAATAAATTTTTGAAGTATAATACTTTCTTTTGTTTATTATTTTGCATATCTTTGCAGACATATAAAATAATTCAATAAATACTAGTAACTAATGAATATTTTAGAGAACGCAGAGAAGTATGCTGAAGGTAAAGTGAATCAGGCTATTACCAAAGCTATAGCCGATGCCTATGTCGAAGGATATAAGGCTGGCTACAGAGATCGAGAAGAAGAAATACCTATTGATCTTCGCGACAACAAAACAGAATATGTAAGTCTAGGATTACCTAGTGGTACACTATGGGCATCTGATTATGAAAAATCAGACGGTAAATACATATATTTACCTTATGAAAAAGCTAATCGTATGAATTTACCTACTGAAAAGCAATGGCAAGAATTAAAAGCCTATTGTAAGATGGAATATGATGACTATAATTCGCTAAATAGAAAATATAATGAAGTTATATTTATTGGCCCAAATGGCAATTCTATAACATTTACAAATATTGCGTATGTTAAAGCGAAATTAGTAAATAGTGACGAGATTCTATTCTGGTTACAGAATAAAGATGGTGATTCTGAAAATAACGCAGTTTCTATTAACATTAATGAAATCAATGAAAAGCCTGGACCTATAAAATGTTTCACAGGCTTTAAACTTCCGGTAAGATTAGTTCGATAGCCCAGCTTTTCAAATTGAAACTCATTGAAGTTCAATTATACATTCTGTGATTTTTCATGAAGCGGAAAGCTGCCTAATCACCCTTTTCTATAAGCCTTTGTCTTGCGCCCAACGCAGGATGAAGGCTTTTCTTTTACCAGCACCTTGGCTCATGCTTCTCTTGGAGAAGCGTGCAAGGCAACTAACAAGGTAGTCAATCATAGCTTCTCACGGAGGACTTCTATAAAGGTACAAGACGAATGAAGCTGCTGGACTCTAACGAAATCCGGCAACTTCGCGACGTGTGTATATTTGAGGTGAATGGGATTGAGGTGTATATGTAATGGGATAAAATTGGTTAATTCAACAAATTTTCTATCTATCAATTAAATTTTCAACAATTTTATAAAGAGTTCTCATATACATTATGTATCTTTGCCTTAATATATTATTTAAGGTATGTCAAGAGAACAAGTCAATAGATTAAAGATAGTTCTTGCAGAGGAGCAGAAGTCAAATAAATGGCTTGCCGAACAATTAGGCAAGGACCAAGCTACGATTTCCAAGTGGGTGACAAATGCAAGTCAGCCAGACCTTAAAAATCTACTGCGTATTGCAAAAGCATTGAATGTAGATGTAGCAAGATTGTTAAATACGGAGGTTGTCAACGATGACGAAATCTAAGGATGTCTGATATGAATATATCCTGTCTAACCAAGTTTTACAACTTCCGATAATACGCTATTATCAGAAATAGGGGAGAATTAAGCTATGACACCAGAGGAAAAAGCGAGAGTAAAGATTGACCGTTGGTTTGAAGATGCAGGTTGGCAGGTTGTCAACCGTGACGAATTCGAGCCTACGATGTCTGCCGTTGCCGTGCGTGAGGGCTTGCTGAAAGGCAATCTCGAAGCGGACTACCTTATGTTCATCAACGGCAAGGTGTGTGGTGTGCTGGAAGCTAAACGTGAGGAGGTGAATGTCGAATCTGATATGGTGAGCGAACAAGTGTCTACTTACGCCAAGAGCGTTCCTGATTGCTACCAGACTTGGCAAAAGCCTATACCTCTTTTATACAAATCTAATGGCAAGGTTGTCTTATTCCAAGATTTTCGCAAGACAAACACGGAATGGGATGAGATCAACCGTATTCATACGCCAAAGGAAATTGTAAGTATGCTTGGCATTGACGATCCGTTTGCTGGCTTGCCAACGCTACGCAAGAAGGGATTGCGTGAATGTCAATACGAGGCTATTACGGAGTTGGAAAAGAGCTTCCGTAGTGGACAAAACCGTGCGCTTATGGTGCTTGCTACAGGTGCAGGAAAAACTTATACCGCTTGTCTTGCTGCCTATCGTATGTTGGCGTATACTCCTATGCGCCATGTCCTTTTCCTTGTTGACCGCAACAATCTCGGACGACAAGCTGAAAATGAATTCGGCACATTCCGCCTCACTGACAATGGTGAGGCTTTCAACACCATCTATGGTGTGGAGCGGTTGAAGTCTGCTAAAATACCATCTGACTGCAATGTGTTGATATCCACCATTCAACGACTGTTCTCGCTGTTGAAAGGTGAAGACATAGAAGACACCGACGATGACGACAATGATGATGCAACTGCAGAGGTTACGCTTCCTGCTAACCCTAATCTGCCACACGACTTCTTTGACATGATTGTCATTGATGAGTGTCACCGCAGTATTTACGGCAACTGGCGCAGGGTGCTTGAATATTTCGACACGGCTCGCCTTATTGGTCTTACTGCAACACCTATTCCCGAAACTATGGCGTTCTTCAACAACAACCGTATTGTGAACTATACGCTTGAAAAGAGCATTGTGGATGGTGTGAACGTTGACCACCGTGTGTATCGTATAAAGACGGAGGCTACCGAGAATGGTGGCGCTATATTGAAAGGCGACCGTGTGCGTGTGGAGACTCGCTATACTGGCAAGACGGAGGAGATAAACACACGAGAGACTAAGAATTACACGAAGACGGAACTTAACCGTTCTATTATCAACCCGTCTCAGATAAAGCTTATTCTTACAACTTATCGTGATGCTGTTTATACTGAGATGTTCAATGACCCACAACGTGAGCCGAACTATGCATATCTCCCTAAGACTCTCATCTTTGCGCTTAATGAGACCCATGCAACAAATATCGTGAACATTGCCAAAGAGGTGTTTGGCGAGAAATGTCCGAATGCAAACATGGACAGATATGTACAGAAGATTACTTATTCGGCAGGCGATAGCAACGAACTTATACGCCAGTTCCGCAACGACCGTGACTTCCGCATTGCTGTCACTTGTACGTTAGTGGCTACGGGTACGGATGTGAAACCGCTCGAAGTGGTGATGTTTATGCGTGATGTGGAATCCGAACCGCTTTACATTCAGATGAAAGGTCGTGGCGTGCGCACCATCGGCGATGAACAGCTTAGAGCCGTAACACCTAATGCTTTCAGCAAGGATTGTTTCTTCTTGGTCGATGCTGTGGGCGTCACCGAGCATACGATGTCAATTCCGGAACAGGGCGATGGTCCTGACACCGTCACGATAACATTGAAGGATTTGCTTGAGAAAATTGCTCATGGCAATCTGCCTGATATGTATCTGAAACGTCTGGCTGCTACTTTGTCCCGTCTACACAATAAGGCCGACAATAGTCAGCGTGCTGAGTTTGAACGGTTGGCAAGTGACTCTATGGATGCCATTGCACAGCGTATATATGATGCTTTGGAAAAAGATACGTTGCCGCCTTATAATGATATTAATGAGCCTAACAACGAGCGCAAGGGACTTGTTTCTCCGGTTGCCAATCATGCTGATGTGCGCCGATACATTCTTATTCTTGCTGCTGGCTTTGTCAATACGCTCATGCCTGGTGAGGACGCGCTTATATCCAAGGGCTTTTCTGTGGAGGAAGCTAAAGACACTACACAAGCTTTTGAGAAGTATTGTCGTGACCATGCTGATGAGATTGAGGCATTGCGCATTATCTATAATCAGAGTGGTGAGCCTATCAACTTTGATATGATGAAAGATTTGGAGAATAAGCTGAAGATGGAAAACAATCGTTTCAGCACGAAGCAGCTTTGGAACTCTTATGCCATCGTTTCTCCAAACCACGTGCGACGCGCCACCAAGAAGGAGGAGAGCGAGGCCCTCACCAATATCATACAGTTGGTGCGCTTTGCCTATCGTCAGATAGAAAAACTGGACAGCGTTTGCACTACTGCCCGACAATACTTCAATCTTTGGTGTGGTCAGTGGCATCGTGACATATCAGAACGACAGAAGCAGCTCATGAGCCAGATTGTGGACTATGTGGCAAGTAACGGTGCTTGTACCATAAACGACATTCGAGAGGACGACCGCACACAGGCTGCTCAGATGATTGCAGCATTCGGTACTAAACAGAAGGCGGATGACGCTCTTCTTTCTTTGTTTAATTTTGTGGTTTTAAGAAAAACAGCATAACTTTGAATTATGACAAACAATATATCTACAGAGCAATCGCTCACCAAGAAAGTATGGAATCTCGCTACTACACTTGCAGGACAAGGTATTGGCTTCACCGATTATATCACGCAACTCACTTATCTGCTTTTTCTGAAGATGGACGCGGAGAACGTAGAAATATTTGGAGAAGAGTCGGCAATACCTGCTGGATATCAGTGGGAAGAACTTATAAAGCTCGACGGACTGGATCTTTTGAAACAGTATGAGGAAACGCTAAAAGTACTCAGTGAGCAAGACAACCTTATCGGTACCATATACACCAAAGCGCAGAACAAAATTGACAAACCTGTCTACTTGAAGAAGGTTATCACCATGATTGACGAGGAGCAATGGCTTGTTATGGATGCTGACGTGAAGGGTGCTATATATGAGAGCATTTTGGAAAAGAACGGACAGGACAAGAAAAGTGGCGCAGGACAGTATTTCACACCGCGTCCGCTCATCAAGGCAATGGTGGATTGCATCCGCCCGCAGATTGGCGAGACGGTGTGCGACCCTGCCTGTGGTACGGGTGGCTTCCTTCTCACGGCTTATGACTATATGAAGAATCAGTCGGCCGACAAGACTAAACGCGATTTTCTGCGCAACAAAGCTCTGCATGGCGTGGACAATACTTCACTTGTCGTCACACTCGCTTCCATGAACCTCTATCTGCATGGTGTGGGTACTGACCGCAGCCCCATCTCTTGTGAAGATTCATTGGAACGTGAGCCTAAAACGCTCGTAGATGTTATCCTTGCCAATCCTCCTTTCGGACAGCGTCCGGCAGGGTCTGTGGAGCTTAACCGCCCCGACTTCTATGTGGAGACGAAGAACAATCAGCTCAATTTCCTCCAGCACATGATGCTCATGCTGAAAGTGGGTGGCCGTGCTGCTGTGGTACTGCCGGACAACGTTCTCTTTGAGGGTGGTGCTGGCGAGACTATCCGTAAACGCCTTCTTTCTGACTTCAATCTGCATACTATCCTGCGTCTTCCTACTGGTATATTCTATGCGCAGGGTGTGAAGGCTAACGTACTGTTCTTCACAAAGGGACAGCCAACAAAGGAGGTTTGGTTCTATGACTACCGTACCGACGTCAAGCATACGCTTGCCACCAACAAATTGGAGCGCCATCATCTTGACGACTTCGTGAAATGCTATAATCCCGACAATATCAATAATCGCACCGAAACCTACGATGCTGAGAGTAATCCGTCAGGACGTTGGCGCAAATACTCAGTTGAAGAACTCATCGCCCGTGACAAGACTTCACTCGATATCACTTGGATTAAACAGGGTGGCGAGGAAGAGGAACATACTCTGGAAGAACTGATGGCTACCATAAAGGAACAAAGCCAAAACATCAGCAAGGCGGTGAGTGAACTTGAAAAATTATTGGTTGACATCAAGGAGGATTAAGGGCATGGATGAAATCATAAAGCGAGAGGAGGCTCTCTTTGGGCATATCTCAAAACTTATTGACGAGGCGCACAAGCATGTTAAGACTACTGTGAACACTACAATGGTCTACACTTACTATGGTGTTGGTAAATATATTGTGGAGGATGAGCAGCAGGGATACGAGCGTGCAGCGTATGGCAAGAAGGTATTAAAAGCTCTTTCTGAGAAACTGTGTCTGAAGTACGGTGAGGGTTGGTCTTATTCTAATTTAAGACAAATTCGACAATTCTATTTGGCGTATGCGAATTTGACAGACGGTGTTTGTCAAATTCAGTTTGATTTGTCTTGGTCGCATTATCTTATACTTATGCGTATTGAGAATCATGATGAGCGCAAATTCTATGAGATTGAGGCGAAACAACAAAATTGGAGTGTGCGTGAACTGAATAGACAGGTTGGTAGTTGTCTTTATGAGCGGTTGGCTTTGAGTCGCAATAAGGACGAGGTGATGCGCTTGGCGAAAGAGGGGCAGACAGTAGAAAAGCCATCAGACATCATAAAGAATCCTATCACATTGGAGTTCTTGGGATTGAAGCCGGATTCCGTTTATTCCGAGTCTAAACTGGAGAATGCCATTATCAACAAAATGCAGCAATTCTTGCTCGAACTTGGCAAAGGCTTTCTTTTTGAGGCACGACAGAAGCGGTTTACTTTTGAAGAACAGCATTTCTTTGTTGACTTGGTGTTTTACAACCGCTTGTTGCAATGCTATGTGCTTATTGATTTGAAGATAGATAAACTCACTCATCAGAACCTCGGACAGATGCAGATGTATGTCAACTATTATGACCGCTATGTCAAGTTGGATTTCGAGAAACCAACTATTGGTATTCTTCTATGTAAGGAGAAGAATGATGCTCTCGTAGAGCTGACTCTACCTAAGGATGCCAATATCTATGCGTCGGCTTACCAACTCTATTTGCCTAACAAGGCTTTACTGCAAGCTAAGGTGAAGGAATGGATTGAGGAGTTTGAAGAGAACGAGGAAATAAAGAAACTTGAAAAAGACAAATAACAAATGAATACTAAAGCATTACGCCAAAAGATACTTGACCTTGCGATACATGGCAAACTTGTACAGCAAGACCCTAACGATGAGCCTGCATCAGTGCTCCTCGAGCGCATCCGTGATGAGAAAGAACGCCTTATCAAAGAAGGCAAAATCAAACGCCATAAAAAGACTAAGACAACTTCTGATAAGCCGCATTATCCGTACGAGTTGCCGGAGGGATGGGTGTGGACAACATTGGGAGAAATTAGCAACTATGGTACTACTATCAATATTCAAGTTGATGATATTGATAAAAACGAGTGGATATTAGAGTTGGAGGATATTGAAAAAGAAACTGCTAATATAATTCAACGGCTTTCTGCCAGTGAAAGGTCTGTCAAGGGAACACGCCATAAGTTTAGTGCTGGAAGTATATTATATTCTAAATTGCGCACTTACTTGAATAAGGTTTTAGTAGCACCGAGTGAGGGTTATTGCACAACAGAAATAATGCCATTCGATACATACGGCATTATATCTAATGAATACATCTGTCATGTTTTGCGTTCACCATTCTTTCTTGGCTATACCTTACAATGTGGATATGGAGTAAAGATGCCACGATTGAGTACTACTGATGCTTGCAATGGAATGATACCATTACCACCATTAAATGAGCAGATAAGAATTGTAGAGGCTATCAAGTATTGGTTCGTATTGATAGATATAATTGAAAGTGGAAAAGAAAACTTACAAGAGACCATTAGACAAGCAAAGTCTAAAATCCTTGACCTTGCTATTCACGGCAAACTCGTACCCCAAGACCCTACGGACGAGCCAGCCACCGAACTGCTCAAGCGCATCAATCCAAAGGCTGAAATCACTTGTGATAACTCCCATTATGGCAAGCTGCCGAAGGGGTGGGCTGTTACACATATGCAAACGCTTTGTTCTTTGGTAGATGGAGAGAAACAGAATGGTATTGAACGCATAAATCTCGATGTAAAATATTTGCGTGGAGAGCGTGAAGCAAAATCTTTGATGTCTGGTAAGTATGTTGCAGAAAATGCCTTATTGATTTTGGTGGATGGTGAAAATTCGGGAGAAGTTTTTCGCACACCAACTGATGGATATCAAGGCAGCACCTTTAAGCAGCTGGCAATAGACGAGAATATGAACACCGACTATGTCCTTCAAGTAATCAATCTTCATCGCAAGGCTTTGCGAGAAAACAAGGTCGGTTCTGCCATACCGCATTTGAACAAAAAAATGTTTAAAGCTATAGATGTGCCTATACCACCATACAAAGAACAACAAAGGATTGTAAATACCATAAATAAAGCATTTACAACCCTTGATAGAATATCTGATAGTTTATAAACAATTGTATATTTTGTCCAACTTTGTAAATAGAATTTTCAATCCGTTGACGATTCTATACTGCTCAGATAGAGGAGGTAATAGCAATATTACTTCCTCAAATTGTTTCTTAGTTATATGAACCATTCCCGATCCATGACTATTTCTGTAAAATTCAGTAATCATAGATTGAAACGCATAGTATAGATATTCCTTATCTATAAAGGGAAAAGGATTAACTTTGAAAATATGCTGATTTAACCAAGCATCATTTCCTTCCCAAATATAAGTGCCAAGCGATGCTGCCCAAGCAAATAATAGATTTCCATTATGAATTAAATATTTTGACTCATATTCTGTAGTGCTTCTGTTATAGGGCGCATTTTTATCGTTCAAATTTTGAATACGAATAATTGGTAAGCCTTTAGTTTCCCATTCTTCTGGTTTGAAAGCCCTTCCATTGATATATTCAGCAGCATCACCTACCTTGATTATTGTCCACCCCATCGGCAAGTTCTGATAATGGGAGATACGTCATATTATATTGTTACCATTCTTTTTTAATTTTTAATCAATATGGTAACACAATTTGAAAGATTTTTGGTCAAGGCAAACTTGGCGAAGAGTACGGTAGCATCGTACCTGTGGACAATCAACTACTTCCTTGAGCATTACAAGGAGGTGAACAAGAAAAATCTGTTGGCATACAAGGGGTATCTCATGGAGAACTTCAAGCCACAAACGGTAAACTTGCGTTTGCAAGCAGTGAACAAGTTTTTGGAGTTCAGCAAGCAAGAGAAGCTAAAGATGAAATTTGTAAAGGCGCAGCAAAAGAACTTCTTGGAGAATGTAATCAGCGACGCCGACTACAAGTTTCTGAAAGCCAAGCTAAGGGCAGACGGCTATGATGAATGGTATTTCATCGTTTGGTTTATGGCGGCTACAGGTGCGCGTGTCAGCGAACTACTGCAAATCAAAGCCGAGCATGTGACTGTTGGCTATCTCGACTTGTATAGCAAAGGAGGTAAAATGCGCCGCCTTTACATTCCGAAGAAGCTATGCACTGAAGCCCAAAGATGGCTAACAGAACAAAACATCACCTCTGGCTATCTGTTCACTAATCGTTTAGGCAATCGTCTTTCTACTCGTGGCATAGCAATCCAACTGAAGCACTTTGCCGAAAAGTATGGTATTAACCGTAATGTTGTTTACCCACACTCGTTCCGTCACCGCTTCGCCAAGAACTTCCTTGACCGCTTCAACGACATCGCCCTCCTTGCCGACCTTATGGGGCATGAAAGCATCGAGACGACACGTATCTATCTGCGTCGCACAGCAAGCGAACAGCAGAAGATAGTGGACAAGGTTGTTACTTGGTAATCTCATCTATGCCATTTAGCCACCGCAAGTATATGCCTTGCGATGGCTAAATATGGTAGTTATAATGATGCTTCTATCTTGTCAAGTTGTGCAAATAACTCTTCAATTTTTGCTACAATGCGATGTTGCTCCTGCAACGGTGGTACAATATAGTCAAATTTTGAAATTTGGCTAAAATGTCGACTATATCCTTTGTTTACAATGTGTGAAGCTGCATAAAATATCAGATAGTATCCATATTTTGCATCGAGATATGGCTTAATAATTTTAACACCATCTGCACCAACTATGAAATCAAAATCAACATATTTAACATTTCGAGTATGGTCTCCAAATATGATAATAGGAGTATCACATTTATAGAGTACATCTTCGTCTGAATATCCTTCTATAAAATTTGAACTTTGACTTATTACGGGATGCTTACCTTTAATCTTTATTTGTGATTGCAATATTTGAAAAGGTTTAGAGCTAATATCCTTGAAAGTTCCTTTAAATGTTGTTAGACACCATCCCTTCGGCAGCTTGCCATATTGGGAGTTATCACAAGTGATTTCAGCCTTAGGATTGATGCGCTTGAGCTGTTCGGTGGCTGGCTCGTCCGTAGGGTCTTGGGGTACGAGTTTGCCGTGAATAGCGAGATTAAGGATTTTGCTCTTGGCTCGCTTAATAACGGCTTGTAAATCTGTTTTGTCCTGCTCGATTTGGTTAATCAGAGTAAACCATTTTTCTATTTCGGTTACAATGCGTTGCTGTTCAGCCAAAGGAGGAAGTGGTATAGCTGTATTTATAATTATTTCTTTTGAAATATTTGGTTGTGCGCCACCTCCTCCTTTGGCGATGAATGTTGTTCTTTGAGATAAAAGGAAATAGAATAGATATAATTGAGTGACTGCAAAATACTTAATACATGCACAGCAAGCCTGATTGGTTGTCGCAGGAAAGGTGAGTATTCCTAATTTACCTATCGTTGCACCATACATGGCAATAAGGACACTACCAGTTGGATTTATTTTTGCAGAAGAATTAGCAACGGCATCTTCAGATATGCTTTCTGGAATATTGGTAATCAAATCATCATTCAAGTCCCCTGTTTTAAGCCATGGAATATTGCCCACATAATAGGATTTATTGGCTCGACTTGGTGTGCCACCAGCTTGCCAAATACCAATTTCCCCTAAAATTGTCCACACCCATGAACTCGGCACCTCAAAGGGTACATTCTCATAATGCGGCTTATCAGAAGTTATTCCACAAAAAATCCTTGATGAAAATTGAATCATCAAGGATTTTACTTTTACTTTGCATTAATTTCATCCTGCAATTTGTTGAAATCAATACTTGGGTCAAGATACTTCTGAACTTCATCTATCATCTGTAAATGGGGTTCAATGACAGTTGGAGGTTCATTTGCTTTGTCTGCTACATCTTCTAAATAATTCTTCGCATACTGAAGAATTTTGATAGCATCTTTGTTGTCTTTTATATTTAACATTTGGAATATGTTTTAAGAAAACTTACCCATACATTTTCCTTGTTGATACTTTGCTTATGGGAGCATTAAAACAGTACAAAGATAGTATATTTATCCAATATATACAAATATTTATTGCATATCTATTCATTTACTTATAAAATTGTCTTTTCTTTTACTCGTTTACACCCATACCTTTGCCCTAAAAAAGCAAGATATGAGCGATTTTTCATTTATCTCACCTACATCCGTTGCCACCATCCCCGGCACCCACGCCTCCGTTGCCTTCACCTCCAAGACATCCGAAGTCTTCAAGGAGGAGAACGACATCGCGCCCATCTTCATCAACGAGCGCATGAAATACATGCCATGGGGCGGTGACAACCGTATGCCATATAACATTATCAATCTCATCGAGTCTGACGAGACAATGAGCACTTGCCAGATGTTCAACGCTGAAGTCTGCTATGGCAGCGGACTTGTCTATGACACAGAGCTTGCCACCGCACAAGTGCAAGCGCAAGTGGATGACTTTATGCTGGACAACGACCTCGCAAGTTACTTCCTCGGCGTGTGCCAGGACTTCAAGCACTTCGGCTTTTGCGTCAGCGTGATCATCCTCAATGAGGATGCCAGTCGCATCGTCCGCATCGTCCGCAAACAGGCATGCTATGTCCGCTTTGCTCCTGCCGACAAGTCGGGCGTGATACCTTACATCCTCTATGCCAACTGGCGCAACACGGTCAGTCCGGAGGACATCGAGCGTATCGAACTGCTCAATCCACAAGCGCCGTTCACGGATCTGCAAAGCCGCTCAAAGAAAATCAAGAAGTTTGCTGTCGTCTGTCGCATACCCACGCCGGACAACACGTATTATCCCATACCGTACTACGCAGCTCTTTTCAAAGGAAAGTGGTACGACATCAAGCAGCTTATCGGAGTGGCAAAGGAAGCGAAGCTCCGCAACTCCGCGCCCATCAAGTACCATATCGAGATTGCCAACTCCTTCTGGAATAACATCTTCAAGGTCGAGGGCATTACAGATCGTGTCAAGCAGCAGGAGCGTGTCTGTCAGGAGAAGGACAATATCATCAACTTCCTCACCGGCATGGAGAACAGCGGCAAGGTGCTCTTCTCCACGTTCTACGTTTCACCGAACGGCGAGGAGCAGCACGATGTGGTCATCAACAAGATCGAGACGGACAAGGAGGGAGGCGACTGGGCGACAGACATCATCGAGGCGGTAAATATGATGTGCTTCACCATGCGAGTCCACTCCAACCTCGTAGGCTCGGTGCCGGGCAAGTCGCAAACCAATAATTCCGGCTCAGACAAACGCGAGCTTTACACAATCGCACAGGCTCTGCAGAAGCCTTATCACGACCTTCTCTTCAGCGTTCACCGACTGATAATGCGCTTCAACAAATGGCAGAACGTAACGCCCGACTGTCCTTTCATTCAGCTTACTACGCTTGATGAGAACAAGGACACAAAGCAAGTTTCACTCAATAAACAAGGCAATAATGAAGACACTGATAAGCAGCAATGAAATATTGCAAAAATACGTTCCTAACACCCTCAAAGCGGTTGCCGGGGAACTCTCTCTCTTCGATAAAATCGCATATCATCTGCAACAGTCAGAGACGTGGCTAACCCAGATTTTCTTATATTCAAAGGTACTGGAAAAGATAATCACAGAAGACGACTCTTCGCCACTCCTGCACCATTGCCGCATGGCTGTCGCTGCTGATACCATGCTTCACGCCGTGCCGCAGCTCGACCTCATCCTCACCCCGAACGGCTTCGGAATCGTCAACAATCAGAACATAGTTCCTGCCTCCAAGGAGCGTGTTGACCGACTGCTTGCAGGGCTTGAAAAACTGCGCGACGACGCTCTAACGATCATCCTCTCCATGCTCCCTGCAGCTCACCAGTGGACCGACTCGGAGCAGTTCCGATACTTCGCAGCCACAATGTTTGCCGACCTTGACACCGTCCAGCACCTCGGCTACACAGAACATATCTGGCAGCACTTCATGGAGATTCACGCCCAGCTACTCGTCATTGAAAGCCGACTCGAAGCGGAGTTCTTCAGTCGCGACCTCATGGACTCCCTGCGCCAATGCAACATCCTGAAGCAATGGGGCAACACCGCCGACCCTGCAAGGTATCAGCGCTTGTACCAACGCATCGCAGCCATTGAGTTCTCGATACTCCGCACGGGCGAGTTCCCAATCCCGAGCATCATCGACGCAGTCAACTTCATTCGCACCGCTCCGGCAAACGTGTTCACCGAGTGGAAAGACTCTGAAACATCCAAACTCTTTGAAGACCATGGATACAAAAACAAAAAACAAGCCGGAGGTTTCTTCTTCTAAATAATTTTGTATCTTTGCAGAAGAATAATAAAATACAAATTATGAAAAAACTATTTCTATTGTTAATTCTAACTTTAAACTCATTGCTTTTGTCAGCACAATCGCATATTACTTTTAAAGGAATACCTGTAGATGGTCCTGTTTCAACATTTATAGAGAAATTAGAAAAGAAAGGTTATAAACTTTGGAAAGAGTTCGATTCCGGATATGCAATGAGTGGTTCTTTCACTGGGGAAGAAGCAACAATATATGTGTTGTTTTCTCCTAAAACAAAAACAGTATGGAAAGTTGGTGTTACAATTAATCAAGATATAAACGACTGGTCAATCATTAAAAATAATTATTTAGAATATAAGCAATATTATATAAATAAATACGGAGAACCCCATGATGACTTCAACTTTTTTATTTCACCATATAAAGAAAATGACGGCAATGAAATTCAAGCTATCGGAGAAGACAAATGTCGCTATTCCTGTTTTTTTATGTTAGAAGAAGGTTATATAGAAATAAAGATTTCTAAATTTAAAGATATAACTATATCATATGAAGATGCTATTAATCTAAAGAAAATGGAATTAGAGAAATCATCAATAATATACGAAGACATCTAACTTGTCTTTTCCCCCATAAAAATGCTTTCATACTTTCGCAGTATGGAAGCATTTTTTCGTATATCACTCCCCAAAGATTGGCAGTCCTTATCCGACAGCCAACTCCTTTTTTTCTTCCGTCTGCTCTCGCACGACCTGCAGATTGAAGAAGTCCTTACCGTCTGCCTATTCAAATGGGCTGACCTCCGGCTCTTGTGCCGCACCGCTAACGGCTCATACCTCGTCAAGCAGCGCCACCGCCCAAAGCTCGAAGCCACGCTTACCCTTCAGCAGATACAGTCTGCCACAGCAGCCCTTGACTACCTAAGGACATTCCCGACTCGCATCACCAAGATAGGCAAGGCGCGTCCGCTCGAAGCCGACTTCCAAGGCGTGCCGTTCTCGACGTTCATATCCTGCGATAACTATTACCAGGGTTTCCTGCAAACGAAGGACGAGGAGCGTTTGAAAGACCTCACGCTGCTTCTATATCCACGCATCAAGCCTCGCTGCCTGACACGCCCGATTCTCTACTGCGCCTTCTACTGGTTCGCATCGCTGAAGCAATACTTCGCCCGACTGTTTCCGCACTTCCTGCAGCCGATGTCAGCCGACGAGCAGAACTTACTTGGCTACGCACCGCCCATCGGCGAGATGCTCCGCCAAAGCATGAACGCGCAGATCCGTGCCCTCACCGGTGGCGACATCACCAAAGAAGACGCTGTCTTAAACATGGACACATGGCGAGCACTCACGGAGCTTGATGCCAAGGTAAAAGAAGTTGAAGACATTAAACGACAAACGAAATGACAGACAATAACATCAATTGGGATGCCACAGCCTTCTTCGCATCCCTCACCGAAAAGAACAAGTTCGCAAAGGCTCACAACTTCGTCTTTGCCCGGGTCTCCGGACTCGATGGCTTCGAGGAAGTCCTGCAGCAGCTGCAGTCCGCCACCGCCATTGTCGTCGTCAGCGACATCAGGGCTCATATAATATTGTTGTGTTTTTAACAATCTGTATTTCTTATGCAAACAACT
>OFMC01000086.1_pt1 | contig 99205 bp, 84 predicted proteins | sample 1541271 | NCBI WGS metagenome assembly OFMC01 (sample SAMN04209252, study PRJEB22552) | human gut metagenome | biome: gut; material: feces | host: Homo sapiens | place: USA: Oklahoma | reverse complement strand
TGCTTTAATACGAGAAAAATCCACGACATTTGTCGTGGACTTTGTCTACAGTCTGAGGCATTGATGTAAATCAGTGCCTTATTTTTAGATTGACAAATATAAAAGATAATGTTATATTTATTGTATCGACTGTACTAGTACGAGTGATACAGTTAATGCAATAAAGTATAATGCAAAAGGAGGCGTTTGGAAGCGGATGATGATACAATTAGATTTTCGCAGTTCACAGCCGATCTATGAGCAGATTATATCGCAGTATAAATATATGACACTGCAAGGGTATTTAAAGCCGGGGGATGCGATACCATCTGTGAGAAAACTGGCAATACAGCTGGAAGTAACACCTGGAACTGTTGCAAAGGCTTACCGGATTATGGAGAGTCAGGGAATGATTGAAACTTTACGGGGAAAAGGAACGTATATTGCAGCAGTACCGGATAAAATAAAAAATGAGGAAGTGATCCGGAAAGTGACAAATCAGTTAAAGGAAGATTGCATGGAATTGATTTATCAGGGGATGAAACAAGAAGAGATCGTGCACTTGATAGAAGAAATATTGGAAAATCTGCAAGGAGGAGAGCAACATGTTTGAGGTGAGAGGGCTTTGTAAAGGATATGGAGAATCAGGAAATTATACGGTAGAGGGTATTAATCTGCAAATCAATAAAGGAAGCATACATGGTCTGATTGGACATAATGGTTCCGGAAAAACAACCATAATTAAATGTCTTACTGGCATTTATAAGCCGGATCAAGGGACGGTGACACTTGATGGTAAACCAGTATATGAAAATACGGCAGTTAAAGAAAAGATTGGTTATGTGGCAGACAGCAATCATATGTTTAGCAGTTATAAAGTGAAAAAAATGGTGGCTTTATACAAAAATTTGTATCCGGATTTTTCAAAAGATGAGTTTGAAAAACTGAATCTGATTTTTCAGGTAAATACAAATAAAAGAATCAGTCAGTTGTCCAAAGGGCAGCAGATGCGGGTATCCTTTATGCTGAATATGGCAAGAAAACCGGAAGTGATGATTTTGGATGAACCAACGTCTGGGCTGGATGCGATAGCAAAAAAAGATTTGCTGGATATCCTTGTTACATCTGTAGAAAATAACGATATGATGGTTCTTATTTCTTCTCACCATCTTAGTGAACTGGAGAAAATATGTGATGATGTAACGCTGATTCGCGATGGACGTATTTATGTTCAAGATGAATTAGAAGAGGTAACCGCTAAGATGGCCAAGTATCAGCTTGTGTTTCCGGAAGGGGCACCGGGAGAATTATATCATCGAAAGGATGTTTGTCATATTTCTAATGTGGGAAGTGTGTACACGGTAGTACTACCGGGAACAGATGAGATTTTTGAAGAAGAAATGAGGAAACAGGGAGCGGTTGTGGTTGAGCAGATGCCGATGGGACTTGAAGAGAGTTTTATTTACATGAATCGACAAAACGATGCTGATTATATTACGGGAGGTGACAATTAATGAGCCGAAAAAAAGCAGTATTCCTTTATGAAAGCAAACGTATGCGCTGGTTTGCACTTGCCGGGATAATTGCCGGGGTGTTATTTACTATCTTGATGATGCATGAATTTAAGGGGGCCTTTGAAGATGGTTCGTTTTATTTGGGGGGAGGAATTAATTTTGGATTTTGTAAGATGCTTGGGAGCGCGTCTATTTTAATTGTTGGCTGTATTGCTGTTATGTCTATTTTTCAATTTTCGGATTGGCATAAAAAGAGTACACAGGAGTACCTGCTGAGCCTGCCATTTACTCAAAAAGAACGTTTCCTTGCAAAAGCGTTGTGTGGGTATGGTACAATTTTATTGTCTGGAATTACTGTTTTACTAGGAATGATTTATGTAAGAAATTGCTATATTACAGAATTTTGGAAAAACCTGTCAGGGATTGCTTATAGTGATATTATCATGGGAAATAACACGATGTGGCAGTTAATACAGCTTGGACTGCAGCTTATCCTTATGATGCTTGCATTGTATTCTATTTTTTTACTTGCGCATATTCTTGTGAGCAGGGGGATTGTGGCTGCGCTGATTGGAACTGGTATGAGTTTCGCACCCATTTATTTGTGGAGTGTTGGCTATGTATTATTATATGATGGCTGGTTTTTCAGAGAAATGCAGCTTGATATTCCAAAATACCGGGAGTGGGGGCAGTATCTTGGTTTGTGTGTCGGAAGTGGTTTTCGTTCCACTGACATGTGCAGCCAGATGGAAAGTTCTTCTTATTACATAATTGTCAATTATTCCAATTTCTGGCTTATGCTGTTTGCTGCCTTTGCAACGATATTTATTATAGGTGGGCTTGCTTACTGGATTTCAGGCCGTGTAGATATGGCAAGAACTGGTATTGTTGTACAGAAGAAATCTGCAAGGTCATTTATCAGTGCAGGAATGGGAGTATGTTTTGGAACAGCTTTTGGCCTTTTGGGAGCATATTTTGTTGGATACCGTGTTAGTGGAGGCGATTGTCTGCTGGTGTTTATTATGCTCAGCATTGTTGTTGGAACATTGGTATACCTTTTTATGAAGAAAATGCTGTCGATATCGTTTCAATAGATGGAGAGGAGTGAAACAGGATGAAAAAAATAATTTTAGCAGGTATTGCCGCAGTCTTACTTTGCGGTGGATGTGAAGCGGAACCGGCAAAGGATGCGGTTATCAGCCAGATGTCCAAAATGGATGTTCCGGTCTGCAATAATATGGTGGATGTAGAAAAGGAAATACAAAAACAAAAAGCAGAAACGATTCAGGAAATAAGATGGAATGCAATTCCTGAAAATCAGGAGATTTTAAAACAATTAAAAACACTGTTTACCAGTATTGATTCAGGTAAAATACCTGGCTGTAAAATGGAGTATGGTGAAAACGATGAGTGGGAAGACCCGCTTGTTACGTTGCGCCGCTGGTGTGAGGAAACAAGGTATGGCTTGGAGGATGATATAGGGGATTTTGTCACAAAAAAGTATTTTGAAGTGCATTTTAAGACGAAAGAAGATCAAGTAAAATTGCTTCAGAAGTTAGAGCAGATGGGCTTTTCCGATTTGACAAAACAAGTTGTGGACAAACAGATGGATTCACAATTAAAAGATTGCGTGATTGGGAAAAAGGGGATTTGTTTTAGATTTTACGATGATGAGGGGGAGCATCATTTTTATAATGTAATGAGTGTGGAGATACCGGTTAGTTTTGTCTTTATTCCGGATGTACTAAAGGAAGTAATTCCTAATGAAATAACGGAAGCTTTTATGGCTGATTCTATTTTGCCAGGAGGAAAAATTAAGAAAGCATCCTTTTATGGAATGGACGGCTCAGATGTATTGCAAAATAGTGTTACATATTATATTTCAAATAGAAAACTTCTTCAGGCTGAATATGAATTTTCACTCTATTGTGATATTGAAGCAGATATTGTGAGTAACATAGACAGTGCAAAATTACAGTTGACAAGGGCTGAAAAAGATGCGTTAGTAAAAACATTGATGCAGTTTGGAATCACGAAAGAACAGGGTGAGTCAGTTGCAGAAAAAGTACAGGAGAAAAAAGTTTTTAACGGGCAGTCCGGCAGTATACACTGGTATATGGAAAAAGTGAAATCGTCACAAGCAGAGGAAAAGTGGCGCTTGAGAATACAAAACAACTAAATACCAAAAGAACCACCGTGTATTCTCGGTGGTTCTTTTGGTATTTGTTTATTTTTCACTATTCCGGTATTCTACCGGTGTTTTGTCGTAAAGTTTTTTGAATGTCCGGCTGAAATGTTCCACACTTGGGTAGCCGACTGCCGCAGCAATATTTTCTACGGTCATATTTCCATTTTTTAAAAGTGTTTTTGCTTTTTTCATCCGGATATTTGTGACCTGTTCGCCAAATGTTTTGCCGGATTTTTCATGGATGAATTTGCTTAAATACGGCACGCTTAAGTGGAACTGTTCTGCCATATCTTCAAGTGTTACGGTCTGGTAATTGGCCTGCATGAAATTAATCATGCTAACCAGCCGCTCATCTCTCAAGTTATCGTTTTTTTTTATGTCTGGCAGTTTGTTTACGCAGACACACAATGCGTGAATCGAAGCCGAAATAATATCTTCGTCAATGCCGACGCCCCAGAATACATCGCCCTGACAGGTGATGCTGACATAGGCAATTGCCTTGGAAGAGGAGCCTTGAGTCAAAGCATGCTCTTCGTAAGTGGACAACTGATAACTGATGCCAAAGAACTGTTTGATGGTGTTGCTTACGGCATCTAAGCGTCCGTTTCCGTTTGCATCCACAATAGTGGATTTGTCACCGCAGGTAATGGTTGCTTCTGCCATGATGCCATCCACCTGTTTGAAGTGGCATTCGGAAATCTGGAAGTAAGGTGTCGGGTTAATGTAATTGTCTTCGAAAATCTCATAAACCCACTGTGGAGACAGTTCTTTATGCTCTTCGTCGGAAACATGTTTCATCAGATAGCCAACTTCTTCTCTCATCGCATCCGGCATGGAAATGCCGAAGTTCTGTTTCAGAATATAGTTGACGCCGCCCTTGCCTGACTGGCTGTTGATTCGGATTACGTCGCCGTCATAGGTACGTCCGACATCTTTAGGGTCAACCGGCAGATAAGGAACGCTCCATGTTTTTAATTTCTTATCTTCACGCCACTGCATACCTTTGGCAATTGCGTCCTGATGGGAACCAGAGAATGCGGTAAATACCAAATCACCGGCATATGGCTGACGCTCATAAACATGCATTCTTGTAAATTTCTCATAATTTGCACGGATTTTTGGCATATTGGAAAAATCCAGTTTTGGATCTACGCCATGTGTATACATATTCATTGCCAAAGTAACAATGTCAACGTTACCGGTACGTTCACCGTTTCCAAACAGAGTACCTTCGATACGCTCGGCTCCTGCTAAAATACCAAGTTCTGCGGTTGCTACGCCACAGCCACGGTCGTTGTGCGGATGCAGACACAGGGTAACTGCATCACGGTATTTCAAATGTTTGTTGATGTATTCCACCTGAGTGGCGAATACATGAGGCATTGCATTTTCAACCGTAGCAGGAATGTTGATGATTGCTTTGTTTTCTTTCTTTGGCTTCCATACATCCAAAACGGCATTACACACATCAACGGCATAATCTACTTCCGTTCCCGGAAAACTTTCCGGACTGTACTGGAAAGAGAAGTTTCCTTCGGTTTCGTCTGCTAATTTTTTCAAAAGTACCGCACCGTCAACGGCAATCTGTTTAATCTGCTCCTTGGATTTTTTAAATACCTGTTCACGTTGTGCAACCGATGTTGAGTTGTACAGATGAATAACTGCGTGAGGAGCACCTTTTACAGCCTCAAATGTTTTTTTGATAATGTGCTCTCTTGCCTGAGTCAGAACCTGAACGGTAACATCATCAGGAATCATGTTTTTCTCAATCAAAGCACGCATAAATTCGTATTCAGTTTCCGATGCAGCCGGGAAACCAACTTCGATTTCCTTGAATCCAATATCTACTAACATCTGGAAAAACTGTAATTTTTCGTCTAAACTCATTGGTTCAATCAACGCCTGGTTACCATCACGCAAATCGACGGAACACCAAATCGGTGGCTTTGTGATGGAATCTTTTTTTACCCAGTCATAGGTACATTCCGGTGGCATAAAATAGGCTTTTTCATACTTGTCAAAATTTTTCATTTTCAAATCCTCCATTTTTTTTCCTATTAAAATACTGTTTTGCTGCAGGGAATTGGATGATTTGTGGTATAAATAAAAAAACTTCCGTGCCCCACAACCAATGTGGTTGTAGAGACGAAAGAGATAATCCTTCGCGGTACCACTCTACTTCATGTCCGATGGACATGCCCTCATCAGCACTAACATGCCTTTCCCTCATAACGGTGGGTGACCGGTACATTCTACTAAAGGTTCAAATGTACAGCTCGGAGGCGAGTTCACAACCATTCATCTACTGCCTTTCACCAGCCGGCAGCTCTCTGAAAGAATAAAAGGAAGTTACTATTCCTCGTCATTGCCTTTTGCTATATGATATGTTATCATACTTTTAGCAAAAAGGAAATGATTAAATTTAATCATTTGTATTGATTATTTTTAATCTACTGTGATAGCGTGCCGAAAGCTAACATTTACTCCTGGCTAAAACCGGTGATGGAGCTTCAATCATAAAGATATAAAAAAATAAAAAAAGTGCTTGACTTTTTATGACGGCTGCGCTATTATAATACTTGCGTTGTACGTGTAGCTCAGCTGGATAGAGCACTTGGCTACGGACCAAGGTGTCGGGGGTTCGAATCCTCTCACGTACGTGAAAACCGCTTGTAACAGTCGTTACAGGCGGTTTATTTTATGTAAAAAAAAGTTTCAATATAAAAAACACCCTTCGTCTATGCAGGCATAGAGAAAAGGTGTTTTTATATATGCGGTTCTAAATTGTTATTTCTGAGTAAACGTGTTTTTAATTGCCTGAAAACTTTCCTCGCTGATGATGTGCTCGATTTTGCAAGCGTCTTCTTCTGCTGTTTTTTCGGCAACACCAAGAGAAATTAAGTAGTGCATCAAAACGTCATGACGCTCATAGACCATTTCGGCAATTTTTTTCCCAGAATCCGTCAAATAGATGTAACCGGCATCGGTTACGGTAATATGTCCCTTTTCGCGCAGGTTTTTCATGGCGACACTGACGCTGGATTTTTTAAAATCCAATTCGGTAGCAATGTCTACGGCACGGACGACCGGCAGTGTTTTACTTAACATAAGGATAGTTTCCAAATAATCCTCAGCGGATTCATTATATTTTTTCTTCATATATATAAGTAACTCCTCTCCAAAAAAATATATACTGGGGGTATCCCCATTCGCATTGTATTATATAGTATAACATTCTTTTGCGGATGAATCAATTTGTTTTATCGCGAAAAAAACTCATAAAGTTCTTGACAGCTAATATACGTTAGTGTATACTAACTTGCGTAAGTGATAGAATTCATTATCAACCGTCATGTCATTTATGACGCGATACAGAAAGGATGATGGAATGATGCCTTTAACGATGGCGAAAGTGGGCGAGCCAAACACGATTAAACGAATTGGCGGTCGTGAAGAGACAAAGAAATTTCTGGAGAACTTAGGCTTTGTGACCGGTGGAGTTGTGACAGTGGTATCGGAAATCAGTGGCAATATGATTTTGAATGTCAAAGATTCCCGCGTTGCACTTGGAAAAGATATGGCAAATAAGATAATGATTTAAGGAGGAAAGACAATGACATTGAGAGAGGTGACACCTGGCAGCACAGTAAAAGTTACAAAGTTGACAGGCGAAGGTCCGGTAAAAAGGCGTATTATGGACATGGGTATTACCAAAGGAGTTGATATTTTTGTAAGGAAAGTAGCACCGCTTGGAGACCCAGTTGAGGTTACCGTGCGTGGTTATGAATTATCCTTGCGTAAAGCTGATGCAGAAATGATTGAAGTTCAGTAAATTTTTTTGTGTCACAGTTAGCAAAAACTAACAACAGAAAGTCTAAACAAAGATAAGATAGAAATATCAAACTTAGAAAAGGAGAAAAGAAAATGGCTATTACGATTGCGCTTGCGGGTAACCCGAATAGCGGTAAGACAACATTGTTTAACGCTTTGACCGGTGCCAATCAGTTTGTTGGTAACTGGCCTGGTGTAACAGTAGAGAAAAAAGAAGGAAAGCTGAAAAAGAGTTTGGCAGGTGGTAATTCAGACGTTGTTATCACGGACTTGCCCGGTATTTATTCTCTTTCCCCATATACATTGGAAGAGGTAGTTGCTAGAAATTACTTAATCAATGAGAGACCGGATGCGATTTTAAATATTGTAGATGGTTCGAACATTGAGCGTAACCTGTATTTGACAACACAGCTTCTGGAACTTGGTATTCCGGTTGTTATGGCTGTCAATATGATGGATATCGTAAAGAAAAACGGCGATGTCATCAACATTAAGGAGTTGAGCAAAGTTCTTGGCTGTGAAGTGGTTGAGATTTCTGCCCTGAAAGGAACCGGTATTGAGGATGCTGCGAAAAAGGCTTTGGCTGCAGCAAAGAAAGGTTATGAAGCACCAGTTCATGAATTTGCTGAAGGAGTAGAGATGGCAATTCATTCTGTTGAGTCAATGTTAGACGGACAGATTAAAGATGAGCTGAAACGTTTCTATGCAATCAAACTTTTGGAGAGCGATGATAAAATTGTTGAGCAGATGGCTTCTGTGCCGGATGTCAGCAGTGAGATTTCTTCTCTGGAAGAGGCATTTGATGACGATGTAGAAAGTATTATTACAAATGAGAGATACAGTTATATAACATCTGTCATTGATGACTGCCTGAAAAAAGCAAAATCCGGAAAACTTACGATTTCCGATAAGATTGATAAGATTGTGACAAACCGAATTTTGGCGCTGCCAATCTTTGCGGTTGTTATGTTTATCGTATATTATGTTTCTGTTACGACTGTTGGTACAATTGCTACTGACTGGGCAAATGATGGTGTGTTCGGTGATGGCTGGCACTTGTTCGGTATCGGAACTTCCGCTTACGAAGAAGATGCTGACAGCTATACACAGGCAACCAATGCATTGGATGCTTATGGCGTTTTGGTAACAGACGATGAAGATGCCGTTGATGTTGATGCAACAAAGAAAAAGATGGCGGAGTTAGATGCAAAAGGTTCGTCGGAAGCTTCTGTAAAATATGAAGTAGAAGATGAAGAGACTTTGGCAACAAATGAAATTGATGTATATTACGATGCAGTACCGGATGGTGCAGATGAAGAAACCGTAAATGGTATGTCCTTCAAAGATGCAGAAAAATATGTCAATGAAAAAGGCTTGGAAGAGCCGGATCCTGCAGATTATGGTGTTTGGGTTCCCGGTATCCCGGCATTGCTTGATAAGGCACTTTTGAATGACGAAGGAAATCCGGTTTGTGCAGAACCTTTGTATGGATTGATTATGGATGGTATTGTAGCCGGTGTCGGAGCCGTACTCGGATTCGTTCCTCAGATGCTTGTATTGTTTATCTTCTTAGCATTTTTGGAAGCATGTGGTTACATGGCACGTATCGCATTTATCATGGACCGTATTTTCCGTCGTTTCGGTTTGTCCGGTAAATCCTTCATCCCAATGTTGATTGGTTCCGGATGTGGTGTTCCTGGTATCATGGCTTCTCGTACAATCGAGAGTGACCGTGACCGTAAGATGACAATTATGACGACAACATTTATCCCTTGTGGAGCAAAACTTCCATTTATCGCAATGGTTGCCGGAGCTATTTTCGGTGGTGCTTCATGGGTTGCTCCTTCCGCATACTTCCTTGGTATTGGAGCTGTTATCGTATCTGGTATCATTTTGAAGAAAACGAAATTGTTTGCCGGTGACCCGGCACCGTTCGTTATGGAGCTTCCTGCTTACCATATGCCAACCGTTGGTACGGTACTTCGCAGCATGTGGGAGCGTGGCTGGAGCTTTATTAAGAAGGCAGGTACGATCATCCTTCTTTCCACAATCTTTGTATGGTTTACAACCTATTTCGGTGTAGTAGACGGAACATTCCGTATGCTTTCTGAGGATGAAATTGATGCTAGTATTCTGGCAGTAATTGGTAAAGCAATCGCTTGGTTGTTCGCTCCTCTTGGATGGGGCAACTGGCAGGCAACTGTTGCTTCGATTACAGGTCTTGTGGCAAAAGAGAATATCGTTGGTACACTTGGTATTCTGTACTCTGCCGGTGATGGTACTGTATATCAGAACATGGCAGCAAACTTTACCGCAGTTAGTGGTTATGCATTCTTAGCATTTAACCTTTTGTGTGCTCCATGTTTCGCAGCAATGGGTGCGATTAAACGTGAGATGAATAACCGTAAATGGTTCTTCGTAGCCGTTGGTTATCAGTGTGGATTTGCTTACTTGATTGGTTTGATTGTAAATAACATTGGTTTGCTTGCGCAGGGCGTATTCAGTATCTGGACAGTAGTTGCTATCTTGGTAATTATTGGAATGATTTACCTTTTGGTTCGTCCTTATAAAGAAAGCCAGACATTGAAGGTTGGCAAAGCGAGTGTTGCTGCCTCCAAGTAATCATCTCATAAATTTGTAAAAAACATTTTGAACATAAATAAGCCATTTGGATATGACCTGCATTTTTTGAAATGCAGGTCTAGCCTTTTGAATCGAAAGGAGTGTGTCAATATGTGGGGAACAATTATTGTAGCAGGTATTCTTGTGGTGATTGTAGCCGCTATTCTGTTTGGTATGAGAAAAGACCGTAAAAGTGGAAAAGGAAGCTGCGGTGGTGACTGCAGTAAATGTAAGGGTTGCCATTAAATCATTCAGTATGTATAATGAAAGAACATGGACGATTGAATGAAATGAGGTGGATAGGATGAAGAACCCTTTGATAAAAATTTGTGGTATTACTTCCGAAGAAGAAATTGGATATATTGCAAAAGCCGGTATTGATTATGCCGGCTTTGTGCTGTTTTTCCCGAAAAGTAAAAGGAATCTTTCCCTAGAGTGTGCCAAGAAATTAATTGCGAAACTTCCGGCAGGCGTTGTTTCGGTTGCGGTTACGGTAAGCCCGACAAAAGAGCAGGTGGAAGCGGTTGTGGAAGCCGGCTTTTTAGCAATTCAAATTCATGGCAAGATAGAGGATTCGGTTATTACGTCCTGTCGGATTCCGGTTTTTAAAGCTTTTAATGTAAGTGATATGGATGCTTTTTCACATTACGAAGAAATGGATGAAGTGGCTGGATTTGTTATGGATGCTGCAGTTCCGGGAAGCGGAAAAACATTTGACTGGGATTTGCTGCAAAAGCTTCCTTCGACAGAGAAACAAGTATTACTTGCCGGTGGGCTTAATCCGGACAATGTGGGAGAGGCTCTGGCTGCCTGCGCGGGGAAAATTGATGGTGTGGACACCAGTTCCGGTGTAGAGCGCACAGATGGTAACGGAAAGAGTAAAGAACGAATAGAAGCTTTTGTGAGAACAGTACGGGGAAGTTCAGAAAAGTAAAGTAAGATAAGTAACTTATAAAAAAGAAGAAATGATAATTGGAGAGAAACCTTATTCGCGAAGCGAATCTTTTGTTTCGAGCCAATTATCATTTCTTCTTTTTTATATAGATTACTTATTCTTACTTATCCTGATACTCAAGTGCTGCACCAACAAATCCTTTAAATAACGGATGTGGATGGTTTGGACGGGATTTAAACTCTGGATGAGCCTGTGTGGCAACGAACCAAGGATGTTCCGGAATCTCTAACATTTCAACAATTCGTCCATCCGGTGAAAGTCCGGAAAGTTTCATGCCGTTTTTCTCTAAGTCATCACGATAGTAGTTATTTACCTCATAGCGGTGGCGGTGTCTTTCATGAATTGTTTCTTCGCCGTATAGTGCATACGCTTTACTGTCTTTAGCGAGTACACAAGGGTAGGAACCAAGACGTAAGGTGCCGCCGATATCCTCAACACCATTCTGGTCTGGCATCAGGTGAATTACCGGATGCGTTGTAGATGGGTCTAATTCTGCACTGTGAGCGTCATTCCAGCCGACAACATTACGTGCAAATTCTACGATGGATAACTGCATACCGAGGCAGAGACCAAGGAATGGAATGTTATTTTCGCGGGCATACTGGATAGCATATATTTTACCATCAATACCGCGGTCACCAAAACCACCCGGTATTAAAACACCACTTACATCGCCTAAAATATCAGCGACATTTTCAGGGGTTACATCTTCTGAATTTACCCATTTGATGTTTACCTGTGCATTGTGGGCGAAACCACCGTGCTTTAAGGATTCAACAACACTGATATAAGCATCATGCAAAGCAGTATATTTGCCGACGAGGGCAACGGTTACTTCTTTGTTTAAGTTCTTAATGGAATTTACCATGTCTTCCCAGCCTTTGATATCCGGTTCCGGACAATCCAAGTGAAGACATTTGCAGACAGTCTGTGCAAGGTTTTCCTTCTCCATGGCAAGAGGTACTTCATAAAGTGTTTCCACATCTAAGTTCTGGATAACCTGACTGTTTGGTACATTACAGAACAGAGAAATTTTGTCGCGGATTGCTTTATCGAGAGGAATCTCAGTACGGCATACAACAATATCCGGCTGGATTCCCATACCTTGAAGTTCTTTTACACTTGCCTGTGTTGGCTTGGATTTCAATTCCTGCGATGCCTTTAAATAAGGAACTAATGTAACGTGAATCAAAATCGCATTTTCATGTCCGACATCTAACTGGAACTGACGAATTGCCTCTAAAAATGGCTGGCTCTCGATATCACCAACCGTACCTCCGACTTCAATGATGGCAATCTGCGTTTCTTTTACACCATCGTTGCGGTAAAAACGGCTTTTTAATTCATTTGTAATATGAGGGATTACCTGTACGGTTCCACCACCGTAATCACCACGGCGCTCTTTGGAAAGAACCGACCAGTAAACTTTACCGGTTGTGACATTACTCTGTTTGGTGAGACTTTCGTCAATGAAACGCTCATAATGTCCCAAGTCCAAATCGGTTTCCGCACCGTCATCGGTGACGAATACTTCACCATGCTGAATTGGATTCATCGTACCCGGGTCAATATTGATATACGGGTCAAATTTCTGCATGGTTACTTTGTAGCCACGCATTTTCAACAATCGACCTAAAGAAGCGGCAGTAATTCCTTTTCCTAAACCGGAAACAACACCGCCAGTTACAAAAACGTACTTTACAGCCATTTTAATCTCCATTCCGGAGCCAACAGCTCCTTAATCTTTTTACAAATTTTATCATTTAATGAAAATAAACAAACTTATTTCTAGTATACCCTTTTTACCAGTTTGTTTCAAGTGTCAAATTCACCAATCTTTCACATACTAACCATTGATTTATCATTTAAAATCTTTTATACTTATTAAAGTAACGATTCAGAATACGAAAGGACAAGATAGAATGGATTTTAATAATAATGAAAGAAATAATCAGGATCCGAACAAGCGCAAGAAAAACAAGACCAATCTCTTGATTTGTTTAATGGCGGCGCTGTTTGCAATTGGCTTGATTTTTTTTCTGAATTCCGAGATTCAAAGAAATACGGAAAAGGAAATCACGTATACAAAATTTATTGAAATGCTGAAAAAGGACCAGGTCAAAAAGGTTACATTTCAGTCGAATATGATTGTCATTGAGCCAAAGACGAAGGAAAAAGTGGCGATGCTTACGGTCACTTATTATACCGGGTATGTCAATGACGAGAAATTGGTGCAGGATTTGCTGAATAAATACGGAGTCGAGTTTACGGCGGAGATTCAGAGCAGTTCGGGAATTATGGACTTTTTGCTTTCTTATATTCTTCCGATTGCGGGACTTTGGATTCTCCTTTGGTTCTTTATGCGCTCGGCAACCAAGGGCGGCGGCATTATGGGCGGCGTCGGCAAGTCAAATGCGAAGATGTATGTAGAAAAAAAGACCGGTGTGACATTTAAGGATGTTGCCGGTGAAGAAGAGGCAAAAGAGTCACTGACGGAGTTAGTTGACTTTTTGAAAAATCCGGATAAATACAAAAAAATTGGTGCGAGACTTCCGAAAGGTGCGCTGCTTGTCGGACCTCCGGGAACCGGTAAGACACTGCTTGCGAAGGCACTTGCAGGAGAAGCAGGTGTTCCGTTCTTTTCCCTGTCCGGGTCCGATTTTGTGGAAATGTTTGTTGGTGTCGGTGCGTCACGTGTAAGAGATTTGTTTAAGCAGGCGACATCGATGGCACCTTGTATTATTTTTATTGATGAGATTGATGCGATTGGTAAAAGCCGTGACAGCCAGTATGGCGGGGGCAATGATGAGCGTGAGCAGACGCTGAATCAGCTGTTGTCGGAGATGGATGGTTTTGATTCCTCGAAAGGAATTATCATTCTTGGTGCAACAAACCGTCCGGAAGTGCTTGATAAGGCATTACTTCGTCCGGGACGTTTTGACCGCCGGATTATTGTGGAAAAACCGGATTTGAAAGGCCGTGTGGATGTATTAAAGGTTCATTCGCATGATGTGCTTATGGATGATACGGTAGATTTGGAAGAAATTGCGTTGGCAACTTCCGGTGCCGTTGGTGCGGACCTTGCCAATATGGTTAATGAGGCTGCTATTATGGCAGTAAAAGATGGCAGACAGGTTGTAAGCCAGAAGGATTTGTTTGAGGCAGTTGAAGTGGTGCTTGCCGGAAAAGAGAAAAAAGACCGTATTCTTGGCGAGGAAGAAAAGAAGATTGTTGCTTACCATGAGATTGGACATGCGCTTGTGGCAACTAATTTGAAACATGCGGAGCCGGTACAGAAAATTACGATTGTGCCGCGTACAATGGGAGCACTCGGCTATGTGATGCAGGTGCCGGAGGAAGAAAAATATCTGATGAAGAAGGAAGAACTGATTTCAGAGATTGTTACGCTCATGGGCGGCCGTGCGGCGGAGCAGGTTAAATTTGATGATATTACGACCGGAGCGTCGAATGATATTGAGAAGGCAACGTCAATTGCGCGTTCGATGGTAACGCAGTACGGTATGAGCAGTAAGTTTGGCATGATGGGCTTAGAGACGATTCAGAGCCGTTATCTGGATGGCAGACCGGTGCTTAACTGCGGCGAGGTGACGGAGAGCCAGATTGATGAAGAAGTCATGACAATTTTGAATGACTGTTACAAAAAGGCAGTGGAATGTATCGAGACAAACCAGACGGTTATGGATAAACTGGCAGAGCATTTAATTGAAAAAGAAACGATTACCGGAAAAGAGTTTGTTGCGATTTACGAAGAAATTACCGGTGAAAAGTTAAAGAGAAGCGGCGAGGAAAAACAGAAAGAAGAAGTAAAAGAACTCCCGCAGAATGAGGAAGAGTAATGGCTTACGAATTGTTAGTGCTGGATGTTGATGGAACATTGGTTAATACGAAAAAAGAAATTACAGAGCGAACAAAAGAGGCTTTGTGGGAATGTCAGGACCAGGGGATCAAGGTTGCAATTGCTTCCGGGCGGTGCACAGAGGGCATCCGCCATCAGGCAAAAGCGATTGGACTTGACCGGTTTGGAGGCTATGTTATTTCGTTTAACGGTGGACGCATTACAAATTTTGCAACCGGTGAAGTGATATATGATATTACACTGCCGGATGGGATGATTCATGAATTGTATGATTATTCAAAAAAAGAGCATACCGGAATATTAACGTATGATGCCGGGAAAATCGTGGCGCACAGTGATACGGATCCGTATATTACAATTGATGCAAAAGGCTGTGATATTCCTATTTGGGTACCGGAAGATTTTCACCGGGATGTGAAGTTTGCGGGTAATAAATGCATTTTGACCGGGGACCCTGCGCATTTGGAAAAACTGGAGAAAAAGGCGGCAAAAGATTTTGAGGGCCGTCTTTCAGTTTACCGCTCCGAGGGATTTTATTTGGAAATGATGCCTCTTGGCGTGGATAAGGCATACGGTGTGGCAAAACTGTTAGAACGTCTTGGCTACCGCCGCAGCCAGATGGTGTGCTGTGGGGATGGATTTAATGATTTGCCGATGATTGAATATGCCGGATTTGGCGTGGCAATGGCAAATGCACCGGAACAATTGAAAGAAAAAGCGGATTATGTTGCACCGTCTTGTGACGAAGACGGACTGGTGGATGTGATTACGCGTTTTATAAAGGACTGGTAAATGTGTTTAATCTGGAAGAGGAATTGAAAAAACTGCCCGGTAAGCCGGGCGTGTATCTCATGCATGACAAAACGGATGAGATTATTTATGTGGGAAAGGCAATTAGTCTAAAAAACAGAGTACGCCAGTATTTTCAGAAGAGCCGTCATGTGACGCCTAAAATACAGCGGATGATTGACCGCATTGCGTGGTTTGAGTATATTGTGACGGACAGTGAACTGGAAGCATTGGTGTTAGAGTGCAATCTGATTAAGGAACATTCCCCACGGTATAATACAATGTTAAAGGATGGCAAGAGCTATCCTTTCTTAAAAGCGACGGTTTCAGAAGCCTACCCAAGGCTTCTTTTTGCGCGTCAGATGAAACGGGACGGCTGTAAGTATTTTGGGCCGTTTACAAGTGGCAAGGCGATTCGTGATACAATTGAACTGGTGAATCAGTTGTTTCATCTGCGAAACTGCCACCGTGTGCTGCCACGTGATATAGGAAAAGAAAGACCTTGTCTGTATCATCAGATTGGGCAATGTCCGGCACCGTGCCAAGGACATGTGAAAAAGGAGGAGTACCGGGTAGATTTTGAGCGCGCCCTGAAGTTTTTGCAGGGGGATACCAAATCGGCATTGAAGGAACTTGAGGAAAAAATGCAGCGGGCAGCAGCGGAGATGAATTTTGAGGAGGCAGCCACATATCGCGACTTGATACAGAGTGTCCGCCAGGTGACAGAACGGCAGAAGATTACGTCAGAGGATTTTGAAGACCGTGACATCGTGGCGATGGCTCGTGGAAAAGAGGATGCAGTAGTGCAGGTGTTTTTTATCCGTGGTGGAAAAATGCTAGGGAGAGAGCATTACTATCTGACCGGAACAAATGAGGAGACAGAAGGGGCTGTTTTGTCTGCTTTCATTAAACAGATGTATGCCGGAACGCCGTATATTCCGAAAGAAATCTGGTTAGAGCAGGAAGTGGAAGATGCAGATGCTATCCTTGAGTGGCTTTCGGCAAAACGCGGACATAAGGTGTATTTCCGCTATCCACAGCGCGGACAGAAAGAGCGCATGCTTGAGTTGGCGAAGAAAAATGCCCGGATGGTGCTTCAAAAGGATGCTGAGAAGTTACAGAGAGAGCGGGCAAGAACCAAGGGGGCGATGGAAGAAATCGAGGGACTGCTTGGTATTTCCGGACTCAGCCGTGTGGAATCGTATGATATCTCAAATATCAATGGTTTTGAGACGGTTGGTTCAATGGTTGTGTTTGAAGAGGGAAAGGCGAAAAAGAATGATTACCGCAAGTTTCGCATCCGTTCCGTGAGCGGGCCGGATGATTATGGTGCTATGCGGGAAATGCTGACGAGACGTTTTGAACACAGCAAACGGGAAGGTTTGTCGGAGATGGATTCTTTCCGCAATCTGCCGGATATTATTTTTATGGATGGTGGAAAAGGTCAGGTAAATATTGCAGAAGAAGTTTTGTTAAAATTAGATATAACAATACCAGTCTGCGGCATGGTAAAGGATGACCACCATAGGACGCGCGGGCTGTATTTTAAGAATGAAGAAATTCCGATTGATACACACGGTGAGGGATTCCGCCTGATTACAAGGATTCAGGATGAAACACACCGTTTTGCGATTGAGTATCATAAGCAGATTCGAAGTAAGACGCAGGTTCATTCGATTCTTGATGATATTCCGATGATTGGTGCCACAAGGCGTAAAGCGCTGATGCGGACCTATCAGTCATTAGCTGAGATTCAGAAAGCAGATGTGGAAGAACTGATGGAGATTCCGGAAATGAATCGCCAGGCAGCAGAATCCGTTGTTCAGTTTTTTGCGGCGAAAGAGAGAGAAGGTGAAAGAGATGACAAATCCGAATAAAAAAAAGGCGGAAGATGATTTTCTGCCAATGAGTAAAAAAGCGATGAAACGGCGGGGGTGGAGCCGGTGCGATTTTGTATTTGTCATTGGCGACGCTTATGTGGACCACTCTTCTTTCGGACCGGCAATTATCAGCAGACATTTGGAGGCAAATGGTTATAAAGTTGGAATTATTTCGCAGCCGGATTGGAAAGACGATGCAAGTATCACAAAATTGGGTGAGCCACGCCTTGCTTTTTTAGTGTGTGCAGGAAATATGGATTCCATGGTAAACCATTATACGGTGGCGAAAAAGAGACGAAAAACGGATGCGTATACGCCGGGCGGCGTGATGGGGAAACGCCCGGATTATGCAACCGTTGTGTACTCGAATCTGATTCGCAGAACGTATAAACATACGCCGATTATTCTTGGTGGAATCGAGGCGAGCTTACGGCGGCTGGCGCATTACGATTACTGGTCGGATAAGGTGAAACGATCGATTTTACTGGATTCCGGTGCGGATATGATTTCATATGGCATGGGAGAACACAGTATACTTGAAATTGCAGAGGCGTTAGAAGCCGGTATTTCAATTCATGATATCACGTATGTTGCGGGAACTGTGTACCGTACAAAAGAAGGGGAATTGAGTGCGTATGAGCCGATTTCTCTTCCTGCGTTTGAAGAAGTTAGTACGGATAAGAAAAAATACGCACAAAGTTTTTATGTGCAATATGAAAATACTGATGCATTTACGGCAAAACCGTTAGTTGAAGCATATCCGAATAAAGTGTTGGTTGTGCAGAATCCACCGGCAAAGCCACTTACTACGCAGGAAATGGATGATATTTATGCCTATCCTTATGTGGGAACGTATCATCCATCCTATGAGGCAGCAGGCGGTGTTCCGGCAATTTCCGAGATTCAGTTTAGTCTGACAAGCTGCCGTGGATGTTTTGGCGGCTGTAATTTCTGTGCCCTCACATTTCATCAGGGAAGAATTGTTCAGGTCAGAAGCCATGAGTCGATTTTGGAAGAAGCAAAAGGGATGACTGTTAAAACCGGATTTAAGGGATATATACACGATGTGGGAGGACCGACAGCAAATTTCAGAAGACCCTCGTGTGACAAGCAGCTTGAAAAAGGTGTCTGCCAGATGAAGCAATGTTTGTTCCCTAAACCGTGTCCGAATTTGAAAGTTGACCATAAGGATTATGTTTCACTGCTTCGGAAACTGAAGCGTTTGCCGGGAGTTAAGAAAGTATTTGTCCGTTCCGGAATCCGGTTTGATTATGTGATGCAGGAAACGGATGATACGTTTCTTAGTGAACTTTGCAGAGACCATATCAGCGGGCAGCTTAGAGTGGCGCCGGAACATGTTTCTAATAATGTTTTGCAGGCGATGGGAAAGCCACCGCATGCGGTCTATGAAAAGTTTTGCAAACGCTATGAAAAAGTAAATAAAAGGACGGGGAAGAAACAGTATGTAGTTCCTTATTTTATGTCTTCTCACCCGGGTTCGACGCTAAAGGATGCGATTGAACTGGCGGAATATATTAGAGACCTCGGCTACATGCCGGAGCAGGTGCAGGATTTTTATCCGACGCCATCAACGATTTCGACCTGCATGTATTATACGGGACTTGATCCTCGTACGATGGAGCCGATTTATGTGCCGAAGTCTTCCCATGAAAAGGCTATGCAGCGAGCATTAATTCAATACCGGGAGCCTAGAAATTATGATTTAGTAAAAGAGGCCCTGCTCAAGGCAGGGCGGAATGATTTAATTGGATTTGATAAAAAATGTCTGATTCCTCCGAGAAAGCGTAAGCGCCGTTAGTTGTGGATTTTACACGTGGAGCCTACGAGATAGCGGGGAATGCTTAACGATGAGTCTGCGGTTTGCGTGGACTCATTTTTTTGCAGGTAAACGGCTGTATAAATCTGTGAGGATGGGCAGCCGTCGCCGGCAAGATGTCCGGAGGCTTTGCAGATTTTGCAACGCACATGGCAGTCGCATTTCTCCTTTGGTACGGACTCTTTATCAAAGTATTCTTTTTTTATGCAGGAGCCGCCAACAGCCTTGTCGCAAATACCGTTGATTGCAAGTTTTCCGCATTTTGTACAAATAACAGCGGTTGTGATAGAGTCCGGTTTCTTGAAAGAAACTTTTGTGTAATTTTGATTTAACTTCTCCATCGTGTCACGCCACAAATCTTTCTGATAGGTAAGAGACGTTTGCTTTTGTCCGGAATCATAACCGCCCCAGATGCCGGCTGTGAGATACGGTGTGTAGCCGACAAACCACAAGTCGCGGTTGCCGGTGGAAGTGCCGGTTTTTCCTGCCTGCGGCATATTGATTTTCTTAAATTTTAAGCGGCTGCCGGTTCCTTTTAAAATGACGTCTTCCATTGCACTGGTAAGGAGCCATGCAGTCGATTCTTTCATGACCTGTCTGGTATCCGTATTCATTGTGTTGTCGAGTAACACATTTCCGTCATGGTCAACAATTTTTGTATAAAAGAAAGCGGGATGATAAAGTCCCTGATTGGCAATGGTAGCGAAGCCGTTCGTTAGTTCTAAGTTGGTAACGCCTTTAGTCAATCCTCCAAGAGCAAGCGGGAGAGAAATATCCGTATAGGTTTTTCCATCCTGACTGGTATAGTTGTCAACTAAAGTAGTAAAACCTAAATTTAATAAATAATCATATCCGATTTTGGGACTTACATCATTCAATGTTTTGACGGCAACTACGTTCATGGATTGCGCCATTGCTTCACGCAGGGAAGTAAGTCCGCGGTAGGAGTTTCCGTACCAGTTTTTCACTTTACGTTTTGTACCCGGATAGTAATAAAGGGCGTCATCCTGCACAGTTGCCAGTGTCATGCCGGCGGTGTCAAGTGCCGGTAGATATGTCGATAAAATCTTAAAGGTTGAGCCTGGCTGGCGCACCGAATCCGTTGCACGGTTCAGAGTGCGGCTTGCGTTTTTGTCGCCGCGGCCGCCGACAAGTGCTTTTACGGCGCCGGTATGCTGGTCAATTACAACAAAAGAGGATTGCGGTTCAATTACGAGGTCAATTGTCTCAGACTGCACGGTATCATTTTTCGTCAGCATAGCAGCTCGGAACTGCTTGATTTGTTTTCTGGCAGTGGATTTCTTTTTGTATAATCCGGATATAACTTTCTTCCTTCTGCTTTTAAACCATTTCTTCATATCGGAAAAGGAATAGGTAATCTGCGTTCCGTCCTTGTGCGTAACAATCAATTGATAAGTTAGTTCATACCGAGAGTTCGCAGGATAATATTTTTTGTTGTTCATCATTGAATCGACGGTTTTTTGCATAGATTTGTCCTGTGTGCTGTAAATCGTCAGGCCGCGGCTGTACAGTGCGTTATAAGCCTGCGTTTCCGTGTAGCCGCATTTGGCTTTCAAATCCTGAATTACCTGCTCAATCAAAGCATCGGTAAAATACGAGGTAATGGAAGAACTTGAAAATGTTTGTTTATTCACTTTTTGGATGCGGTCATAAACCGGGTCACGGAGAGTATCGGTGTATTCTTTACTGGAAATATATCCCTGATTTTTCATATAGGTTAAAACAGTTGTGCGTTTCTGACTGTTTTTCGCCGGATGGGAAATCGGATTGTACGCTGATGGGTTCTGCGTAATGCCGGCAAGAACCGCACACTCGGAAAGGGTGAGGTCAGAAACATTTTTATTAAAATATCGTTTGGATGCTGCCTGTACACCAAGTGTATTTTGCCCGAGATTAATGGTATTTAAGTAATACTCGAGAATCTGGTTTTTACTGTATTTTTTTTCGGTCTGCAAAGCAAGAAACTGCTCCTGCAGCTTACGCTTTATTTTTTCAAAGAGTGTATTTTCCTCGCCGCCCTCAAATACCTGGTTTTTCAATAACTGCTGTGTAATCGTACTGGCACCTTGTGTAAAATCGCCCTTGTTTTTTATGCCAATAGTCAGTGCACGCAAAACGCCCTGTGTATCCACGCCGTTATGCTTGCGGAAACGCTCGTCCTCAATGGCAATAAAGGCATTTTGGAGATTCTCCGGAATTTTATCCAATGTAACATATTCACGGTTGGCATCTTTCCCGACTAAGGACTGAATCGGATTTCCTTCACTGTCCACAATTGTCGTTGTATAGCCCTTTGGAACAATCTGGATAGAGTTCACATCCGGCGTCGAAGATAAAATGCTTGTATACATTCCAATCAGGAAACTTCCGGCAAAAAGGCCGACAAAAATAAGTCCGATGAGAGTAAGACGGATTCCCATAAGCTGTAATTTGTGCAGACGGTGAGTAGCTGCGGATTCAAGCTGATGTTTTCGATTCTGGATTCCCTTATGACTAAAATTCATGTGCGGTCCTTTCCTTCCTGAATGTTTTCTTTTCTTTTTAGTATAACAAAAACTCTTGAAAAGGGAAAGGGCAATTACTATAATAGTAAGGAGTAGGAACGAAGTAAGAGAAAGGAACGAAACGGATGGAAACAGCATCTAAGATACTCTACGAAGGTGGACAAGGGGAAATTGTAGAAAAGAAATCCCGTTTTATTGCGAACATTTTTCCGGTCACAACGGAAGAAGAAGCACTTGAAAAAATTACCGCGATGCGGAAAAAATATTATGATGCCAGACATAACTGCTTTGCCTATATTTTAGGTGAAAATAAGGATACGGTGCGCTGCAGCGATGACGGGGAACCATCAGGAACGGCCGGCCGACCGATGTTGGATATTTTGGATGGACAGGGAATTTATAATGTTGTGGCAGTCGTCACAAGATATTTTGGAGGAACTCTTCTTGGTACTGGGGGGCTTGTAAGAGCGTATTCCGGTGCGATGAAAGAGGGATTAAATCACTGTGTACTTTTAGAAAAAGAGACCGGTTACCCGCTGACCGTTACAGTGGATTATAACGAGGTTGGAAAAATCCAATATTTAGCAAGAACCAACGAGATTCACGAGTTATCGTGTGAATATGGAAATGAGGTTGTGTTTCGGTTTTTGGTGCCGGAGGAGAAAATTGATTCATTTGAAACGGCACTGACGGAGAAAACAGCTGCGAAAGCTAAACTTGAACGGGGCGAAAAACTGTGTTATGGTTTCCATGGAGACGAAGTTATACAGATGGATAAACGGCAGGAAGGAAAGGAATCATGAATTTATTAGATTATATGAGCGAGCAGAAAAAAGAGACCGAATCGCCACTTGCTTCAAGACTCCGTCCGACTACCTTGGACGAGGTTGTGGGACAGAAACATATTATCGGAAAAGATAAATTATTGTACCGGGCAATTCAGGCAGATAAATTAAGTTCGCTGATTTTTTATGGACCGCCGGGAACTGGGAAAACGACACTGGCGAAAGTGATTGCCAATACGACAAGTGCAGCATTTCTCCAGATTAATGCGACCTCGGCCGGGAAAAAAGATATGGAAGAAGTTGTTGAAAAAGCAAAAGAAAACTGGGGCGCTTACGGGCGCAAGACGATTTTGTTTATTGACGAGATTCACCGCTTTAATAAAAGCCAGCAGGACTATTTGCTTCCGTTTGTTGAAGACGGTACCATTGTCTTGATTGGTGCAACAACGGAAAATCCGTATTTTGAAGTAAATGGTGCGCTTTTGTCCCGCTCGATTATTTTTGAATTAAAGGCATTGGAAAAAGATGAAATCAAGGAACTTTTGCTGCGTGCAGTGACAGATAAAGAAAAGGGACTTGGCAGTTTTGATGCAGTCATCGAAAAAGACGCTTTGGAATTTCTTGCGGACATCAGCGGTGGTGATGCCAGAAGTGCTTTAAATGCGATTGAACTTGGTGTTTTGACAACCGAGAGAGGTGCAGATGGCAAAATTCATATTACGATGGAAGTTGCCGAGGAATGTATTCAAAAACGTGTACTCCGTTATGATAAAACAGGGGATAATCATTACGATACCATTTCGGCATTTATTAAAAGTATGCGGGGCTCTGACCCGGATGCCGTAGTTTATTATCTGGCGAGAATGCTGTATGCCGGTGAGGACATCAAATTTATTGCCAGACGAATCATGATTTGTGCGGCGGAGGATGTTTCAAATGCTGACCCACAGGCTCTTGTCGTGGCGACCGCGGCGGCACAGGCAGTTGAGCGGCTTGGTATGCCGGAGGCAAGAATTGTGCTTTCGCAGGCGGCGCTTTATGTGGCATGTGCACCGAAGAGCAATTCAGCAATTGTTGCAATTGATGATGCCATGGATTATGTTAAAACGCATCCGAATTACCGAATTCCGGCACATTTGATGGATGCCCATTATAAAAGTGCGGCAAAACTCGGACATGGCATCGGGTACCAGTATTCCCATGATTACGAAAATCATTATGTAAGACAGCAGTATCTGCCGGATGAGGCGGAATTTGAGCGGTTTTTCCATTTGTCGGAGAATGGTTATGAAAAGAAAATTAAGCAGCATATGAAGAAAATTGGAGCAGATAAGGAGGAATGGTAAGATGGCAGAAGAGAAAAAAGAAAAATTTGAAAGTTCATATCCGAAGGGTGTGCGTATTGCAGCAATTATTGGTGTAATCTTTTTAGTTGCGTTGTATATTGTAACTTTGATTGCAGGAATCACCACATCAAAGGCGGCACCGGAATTGTTTAAAATGTGTATTGGTTCCAGCATTTTACTGCCAATTCTGTTTTGGCTTTATATTCAATTTGCCAAATCGTTTATGAACCGGGATAGGGAAAACATAAAGAAAGAAAAATAACAGATATTAAAAAAGCTGTAAACCGGTGAGATTCACCAATTTACAGCTTTTTTCTTTTTTTAGTATCCGACTTTTTTACCTTTTTTTGTCAGATATCCACTGATTCGTTTTGCTTTGTAATCTTTTTTCTTGCGGGAATCCGGTACACCGGGATCCGTTGGGTCGTAGTTGATGCCACCTTTCACTTTGATGGTCTTTGCTTTGCCGAGAGGCCCCGGTTTCTTTGTGCTTCCCTTTACGATTTTAATGGTATTGCCGGTTGAAGTATAATCGTAAATCCACTTTGCATCCGCTACTGCCATACGGATACATCCGGCAGAAGCAGGTTTGCCAAGCTTGTTGTAGGTGACAGCAGGCAGTGCATAATGAGACTGTGTGCCAACGGCAATTGAGTGGAAATAAACATTGCCGACAATGTGTGTTGCCCAGCGCGCATATACGGTACTGCCATCCGGCTCATGCATCGGTTTCATCGTATATTTTACGGACTGTCCGTTTGTGCATACCGAATATGTACCTATTGGAGTATATGCTGACTTCTCATGGAGGCCACCGGTACCGGCAACGGTCCAGATGTCACTGCCGACACATACAGAACACGTTTTAACCGGAATATCGTATTTGTTTGTCTCATCGTTGTACATGTAAATCGTAACAACACATGCGGCACGGTTTACTTCGATGTAAAACTTGTTCTGATGAGAGGAACTGCTTTTTTTCAGTTTCAAAATCTTAGTAAGGTCGGTCTGTTTTTCATTGTTAATATAATAGAATTTGTATTTCTTTCCCTTATATTTTTCATAATACCAGCCGTTTTTACCAAGGTCTGACTTTTTCAGTTTGAACTTTGTCTTTTTCAGCAACAGTCTGCTTTTCCATGCGGATGTCGCAAATGCACGAACCTCGTAAGTTCCTTTTGCTTCATTTTTTACTGTTACGGTGTAGGTCTTTTTATTGGAAGAAGCTTTTGCTTTGTATGTGCCAAGCTTTTTCTTTTTACCGTTTTTAATCCGGTAAATATCAAATTCAACCTTTTTGATATTGCCGGGAACATAAGCTCTGGACAATTTATAGATGCAGGTTGCATTTTTCTTTTTAGTAACGGTAAGAGTTCCCTTTTTCATACGCTGGTCAGCTTTTGTTGTCTGTGCAAGCGTATAAGTTTTATTGTTGGAGTCGATCACAACCGCTTTAATTGTAAATAAATCCAAATTGTATTTTAAGGTTTTCATCGTAACTTCTTTATAATAAGAAGCTGTCTTTTTCTTGCCGGAAAGTGTAGCAACCTGTCTGCCATCGCTGTTAAATACCTGGAATGTTACACCATTTACGCCGAATACGTTAGTCAATCCGCTAAGTTCAATGGCAAATGCCTTTTTCTTCTCCAATGCTTTTGTTTTTTTTGTAACAAATGAAGTGCAGGAAGGGACAACATTATATTCGGTAGAAGCTAAAGTATACTGTGTTTTCCAATTGCTGTTTGTGACAACAGCCTTTGCGCCCCATTTGCCATAATAATTTCCGGATTTGGAAACATCAACAGACCAGTTCTGGTTCGCATTCAATGCCATTGCTTTGCCCACGGTTACTGCAGTGGATTCTGCGCGGTTTTTGTTCCAAATCTGGATGGAAATCTGGTTTCCGGTACCGGGAACTAAAACACCGCCTGTGGCTTCTTTTGATACGAAGGCAGCAGTACGGACAGCGGCGCCGGTATTTCCTGTGATGGAAAGACCTGCTTTTGCTGTATGAATCGTAAAGTCAGCAGTGCCGGCGGTCAATGTTTTCGTACCAATTGTTACGGTTACTGTATAATTGGCAAATGCATATTTTAAGTCCGCCAAAGTAATGCTTCCTGTAAAAGTGCCTTCTTTGCAGTTAGTCTCGTTGAGAGTGACATTTTTTGTAAAAGCAGTTTTCTTTGTGGAAGAATTGACTGCATTAATCGTAAGTGCGGTATCGGATGCTAAATCCAGACCGGTTACGGTGTAGTTTGCTGTGCCGGCGGCACGATTTGTAGTCAAAACCGCTTTGCGCGTAGATGGTGCTTCAGTAGCAGCAGCCGCAGCTTTTGCCGGTGTGCTGACAAAGGAAAATGTCAGAAACAAAGAAGCAAATACGAACACAAGCAAACTTCTTATGTAAGTACGTTTCATGATAAAACCTCCATTCTGTTCCATTCACTATTTGACGGCATGACTTTAAACATGACGCCAAGTTCTTTCATAATCGCACATTTCCTAATGTTTGTCAAGAAATCATGCCTTATTATATGAAGGATATGTGTCAGTTCTTTTACAAAAAGTGTTCTTGACAAAAATGTTTTGATATATTAAGATACCCACATAGGCAGAGAAGAGAAGAAGTACGAGTAAGAAAGAGCCAACAGAGAATAGCCGGCTGGTGAGAGGCATGGGAAATCGCTTATTTGGAATACATCTTGGAGCTTCGGCATTGAAACCAGGTAGGTGCTGACGGAAGAGGGGAAACCCGGCACACGTTATCGTGCAGGAGTATTCGTGCCATACGGCAGGTGTACTTGATGAGGCAGTCGATGCGAGTCGATTGTGAAAAAAGGTGGTAACACGGGATATGATATCTCTCGTCCTTTGAATAGGGTGAGAGATTTTTTTATTATAAAAAGCGGCAGCTTTAGAATGGAGGAAAAAATGCAGGTATATGAAGAATTAGTTGCCAGAGGCTTAATCGCTCAGGTGACAAACGAAGAAGAAATTCGAGACATGGTAAATAATGGGAAGGCTACTTTTTACATTGGTTTTGACCCGACCGCTGACAGTCTGCATGTCGGACATTTTATGGCACTTTGCCTGATGAAACGTTTGCAGATGGCGGGCAATAAACCGATTGCGTTAGTAGGCGGCGGTACCGCGATGATTGGTGACCCATCCGGAAGAACGGATTTGCGTCAGATGATGACACCGGAGACGATTCAGCACAACGTGGACTGCTTCAAAAAACAGATGAGTCGTTTTATCGACTTTTCCGAGGGAAAAGCAATTCTTGTCAACAATGCAGACTGGCTCATGGATTTGAACTATATTGAAGTGCTTCGTGATGTAGGAGCGCATTTTAGTGTAAACCGTATGCTTTCCGCTGAGTGCTACAAGCAGAGGATGGAGAAAGGTCTCAGTTTTTTGGAATTTAACTACATGATTATGCAGAGTTATGATTTTTACAAACTGTTTCAGGATTATGGATGTAACATGCAGTTTGGCGGCGATGACCAGTGGAGCAACATGCTCGGCGGTACGGAATTGATTCGCCGTAAATTAGGAAAAGATGCGCATGCTATGACAATTACGCTGTTGTTAAACTCAGAGGGCAAAAAGATGGGTAAAACCGCAAAGGGAGCTGTCTGGCTTGATCCGGAGAAAACATCACCGTTTGAGTTCTACCAGTACTGGAGAAATGTGGATGACAGCGATGTGTTGAAGTGCATCCGCATGCTTACATTCCTTCCATTGGAGGAAATTGATGCGATGTCCGACTGGGAAGGTGCACAGTTAAATAAAGCAAAAGAAATTCTTGCATTTGAGCTTACCAAACTGGTTCATGGAGAAGAAGAGGCCCTGAAAGCACAGGAGAGTGCAAAAGCATTGTTTAGCAGTGGAAACGCGGCAGAAATGCCTACCGTAGAATTAACCGATGAAGATTTGGAAAATGGCACAATCGGTATTCTTAATCTGTTGAATAAATCCGGAATGGTGCCATCCAATTCGGAAGCGCGCCGTGCCGTGCAGCAGGGGGGTGTTGCCATTGATGGTGAAAAAATTACTGACATTCATGCACAGATTGACGGCGGGAAATTAGCCGGTGATGGTGTGGTGCTGAAAAAAGGTAAGAAGAACTTTAGAAGGATGGTCTTAAAATAAAAAGAAAAAATTTAGTGGCTCCATGCACGCTTTCGCTTGAGGAATGCGCAGGGGTATCGGCATGCACACGACGCATGCCGGATACCCGCGTATTCCTATGCATGGCAGCCACTAAAGTTTTTCAGGAGATATGGCGGCTTGGGATGTTTAAATTTTTATGATAAATATACTTAAAAGTGTTGTATTTTGCCAAAAATCTGATATACTGTGATTAGGCAAAAGTAATAAGTATTAATCGTTAAGTTACGACAAAACCCCCATGAGTGGCCGCTCATGGGGGTTTTTGTTCCGTTTTGGCAAGGTGGCTTAAACCTTAGGCTGGTTGCCTTAGTTGTTTCTATCCAACCATTTGCATATGTAGTGGCAAACTACACCTGCCATGATAGAAACAATGAAAGTAATAAGTATATCCATCGAAAAGTACGTGCCCCCTCTCTGTGCCGGTATAGGGGTGGCAACAAAATAAATTATAGCATAATTTATTTCAAATCAAAACGACAAAAATTTTACTTGCATAAATGCAATTTTCGTAGTAAAATATATTTTGTTGTTCGGCGTGTGGCTCAGTTTGGTAGAGCGCTTCGTTCGGGACGAAGAGGCCGTGGGTTCGAATCCCGTCACGCCGATATAAGGTCCTTTCTTAGTAGGAGAGAGGACCTTTTTTAATATCAAAAAAGTTAAACGGCTGTAAAGAAGGTATAAAAAGCGGATTTTTAAATAATTGGATTGTGGCAACGAACACTTGCCACAAACTCAATTATAATTCCGGTTGATTTTTTCAACATATCTTCTTATAATTAAACTATCAAAAAATGGAGGAGGTTTCGTAATGAGGGAAATGAAACAAACGATGGCAGCAGTGTTATCTCTGACGCTTGCGTGCACACTTTTGATTGCACCGGCAGAGGGGCAGGCAGCCAAAAAGAAGATGAAATTAAATAAGACAAAGGCAACGTTATATGTTGGCAAAAAACTGACGTTGAAAGTGAAAAACACAAAGAAAAAAGTCAAATGGTCATCTTCTAAAAAAGCAGTTGCATCCGTAACGAAAAAGGGTGTTGTAAAAGCAAAGAAAAAAGGTAAGACTGTGATTACTGCCAAAATCGGTAAGAAGAAGCTGAAATGCAAAATTACCGTGAAACAGAAAGTAGTAAAGAAAAAGACTGTATATCAGTCTCAGATGGTCGAAAACTTTGAAAGTTACACAGCAGGAACGGATTGGGGAAATTACACACTTGGCGAGGGACTTACCAGTGGTGGAAACGAACCGGCACATTATCTCGCAAAAGGAGAGACAATGAAGGTTATTACAGATCCGGAAAATGCAAATAACAAAGTCCTTCAGGTTATACCAAAGTTCTATAGTTTTTGCCCGGTATTTACCGTTGACCTTGAAAAATTGACAGGCATATCAGCAAAGAAATTGGGTGATTATAAAGGAATCCGCGTAAAAGTTCGTGTTGTCAGCGATGCGTCCCGCCATGTGGGAATTGGAATCAACTCATTCTTTGGCAAAGCAGGCACGATTAATAAAAAATATGCATTTAACACATATACCACACAGAGCAATGCCCTTCCAAATGAGAAAGAGTATTATAAATTCTATTATACAGAGGGTATGGTGACACCGGAAACACCGGATGACGGCAGTATGCCACAGGTGGAAAATGGCAAGAGTGCCAAAGGACATAAGTTCAAAGAGACAGATAAAAATGTTGGTTTTGCGACAAAGACGCTGTTGTTTAACAAGAAGCTGACCGCAGATTTGCGAAGCCAGACAAACTTTGATTTTGTAGTTGGTGGAAGTTATGGCCCGGCAAATAAAGAATACTTAGCATGGTATTTAGATGATGTGGAATTGATTTACTAAAACTAAAAAGAAGTTCAACCGCAGAAGACTACAATGCGGTTGAACTTCTTTTTTTATCCTAACAAAGCCCGATTTGCTTTTTCTTGGAATTTTTCTTCCAAAATCACAAAGCGTTCATGGGTGCCGCGTCCGATTACGGTCCCTTTTTCATCTTTTGCCGAGACGGAAAAGACCAGCTTTCGTCCGTCGATTTCTACCAGTTCACTCTCACAGGTGATGGTCATGCCAAGTGGTGTTGGGGCATCATGTGAAATGTCCAAATGGATTCCCACGGTTCCTTCGCCCGGTTCCAAATAGGGAGCCACACTTGTCCACGCCGTTTTTTCCATGAGAGCAATCATAGCAGGAGTGGCAAATACATCCAGTGTGCCGCTTCTCATTGTTTTTGCCGAATTGGACTCATCGGCAGTAACCGTGCAGGTTCCTTTAATTCCAACTTCTAAACTCATTGCAGTTCCTCCTTTTTCTGTTCTACCAGATAACCACGCTTTGCCAACTCCACTTCTACGTCGTCCAGAATCCGTTCTTCTTCTGCGGTGACGGTGTGGTAATGGTAGTCCGAGGTCACATTTTTTAAAAGCGTGGATTTTCCGCTTTTAATGCCCGCGATAAATTCTTTGATGTCGCGCCGGCAGCGGATATTCATATCTGCTTGAATTTTACCATAAATTTTATGATTTACAAATACATTTTCCACGATACCGCCTAAATCCACGATACAGGTTAATTCGTCCTCTGCCTGTTCATCCGTATGACGGCATTTGAAAATACGCCGAACCCCGCTTGGTTTAGCCGGTGGAACCAGATATCCGCGGTTGGTTGCAATAATTTTTACATGACCGGTTCGCAAAAGCGCAATATCCTGCACAATCACCTGGCGGCTTACGCCGAATTCCTTCGCCAGTTCGGTTCCGGAAACCGGCTTGTCGTGTTCCTCCAGATATTGAAGCAATCGGTCTCGTCGTTTTTCTCCAGACATATCCGGTACCTCCATTTACTCTGTTGCATGCAGATTTTTCAGGGAAATATCCATAATTGGTGCGGAGTGGGTTAAAGCACCGCTGGAAATATAATCGACGCCAAGGTCAATTAATTTGGCAATGTTTTCCCGTGTGACATTGCCGGAACATTCGGTCTCTGCACGTCCGTCAATGATACGGATGGCTTCCTTCATGTCGTCATGCGACATATTATCTAACATAATAATATCTGCTCCGGCGTCTGCCGCCTCTTTCACCATATCAAGATTTTCCACTTCAATTTCAATCTTACGGACAAAAGGACAATATTCCTTTGCCATTTCAACTGCTTTTGCCACACTGCCGGCAGCTCCAATGTGATTATCTTTCAACAAAACACCGTCCGAAAGATTGTAACGGTGATTGTAACCGCCGCCTGCCTTTACCGCATATTTTTCAAAAATACGGTTGTTTGGTGTTGTTTTTCTTGTGTCTAATAATTTTGTTTTAGAACCGGCAAGCAGTTTTGTAATCGAATTGGTATAAGTGGCAATTCCGCTCATACGCTGCAAATAATTTAGTGCCGTTCTTTCCCCGGAAAGGAGAACACGGATGTCGCCTCGCACGACGCCCATTTTCTGACCTTGTTTTACCTCATCGCCATCCTGACAGAAAAAAGTAATTTCCGTGTCCGCATCCAGTAGCGTAAAAACACGTTTAAATACTGAAAGTCCGGCAATGATGCCGTCTTCCTTGCAGATTAAATCAACTTCACCCTGTTTTGCTTCCCGCATTACGGCATTGGTCGAAATGTCTTCGCTCGTGATATCCTCGTCAAGAGCCATGCGGATTAACGGGTCTGCATTTGTAAGCATTGTAATTTCATTCATGATTTGTTTTCTCCCTTTCTTTTTCAATTGCCTCTAACAATTCCTTGTGGTAGGATTCGGTGAGGTTTGTTAATGTATCATTTTGCAAAATATCATCAAAAGTTTTTTCCGGCAAAGCGGTATATTCTTCCATTGCATGTGTGGCAGCACGGCGGGCAAATACTAAACTCTCCAACAGAGAATTGCTTGCTAAACGGTTTTTTCCGTGTACACCGTTGCAGCTCGTCTCGCCAATCGCATACAGATGTCCGGCAGAAGTGTGGCTGTCTTTGTCAACCCAGATACCACCCATAAAATAATGCTGTGCCGGAACAACAGGAATTGGCTCTTTCGTGCAGTCGTAGCCCTCTTCCAGACAGCGTTTGTAAATGTTTGGAAAATGGCTGATGATCGTTTCTTTTGGAATCGGTGCCATCGACAAACGAACATAAGGCATGTCGTCAATTGCCATCTGTTTGTGGACTTCTTTTGTTAATAAGTCGCGGGGCAGCAGTTCATTGACAAAACGATTACCCTCTTTATTCAGCAGAATCGCACCCTCACCGCGCACGGATTCGGAAATCAGAAAGCGACGTCCCGGTTTTTCGGAGTACAAAGTAGTCGGGTGAATCTGGATGTAGTCAATGTGCTCTAACCGGATGCCATGATTTTTAGCAATTGCCAAAGCATCTCCGGTAATATGGCGGTAATTCGTCGAATGTTTGTAAATGCCGCCAAGTCCACCGCATGCTAACATCGTATAATCAGCGGTGATTTTTTCCTTTGAGCCATCCGCCATCTGAGCCATTACGCCATAGCAAATATTATCTGCCATAAGAAAATCGTACATGGTAGTATGTTCTAAAATGGTAATGTTTTCGCGTTCTCTCGTCCGCGCCAGAAGTGTGCTTGTGATTTCTTCCCCGGTAATATCTTCGTGGAATAAAATACGTGAATCGGAGTGACCACCTTCTCTGGTGTAGCAGAATTCGCCATTTTCACGTTTGAAATCCACGCCGTACTCCACCAATTGCTTAATAATCGATTGCGAGGAGCGGATCATAATATCGACGGATTCTTTTCGATTTTCATAGTGCCCGGCACGCATCGTATCTTCAAAATAACTGTCATAATCGTCGTCCGACTTTAAGACACAGATACCGCCCTGCGCCAAAAAGGAATCGCTTTCGTCAGCGTCTTCTTTCGTAATCATGAGAACCTGTTTATCGCTTGGAATCTGAAGGGCGCAGAATAAACCGGCGGCCCCTGTTCCTACAATTAAAAAATCGGTATGTTTCATGAGAATATCTCCCTTCCTTACTTTGCCAGTTCAAGCATCCGCTCCAAAGGGCGGTTTGCCTGCGTGCGCATTTCATCCGTGACAGACATCGAATGCTCCCCTGTCTCTAAAACATGGACAATTTTTTCGAGTGTAATCTTTTTCATATTCGGACAGCACTGAGCAGAACCTGCCGAATAAAAAATCTTGTCAGGGTTTTGTTTTTTTAGTTCATACAAAACGCCAAGTTCCGTACCAATGATAAATTCTTTGGCATCGGCAGATGAAGCGTAATCAATGATTTCGGATGTACTGCCAATGAAATCTGCCAAATCAAGAATTTCCGGGCGGCACTCCGGGTGAACGATAAAAGGAGCGTTCGGATGAGCTTTTTTAGCAGCTTCTACCTGATCCTTCCGGATAGATGCGTGTACATGACAATAGCCGTCATTGAAAATAAAATTCTTTTCCGGTACCTGTTTAGCAACAAAACGTCCCAGGTTTTCATCCGGAATAAAGAAAATGTTTTTATTTGGAAGTGCCTTTACAATGCGGATTGCATTGGAAGAAGTCACACAGACATCTGCGTGGCACTTTAATTCTGCCGTCGAATTGATGTAGCAGACAACTGCTAAATCCGGATATTCTTTGCGGAGTTCTTCAATGTGGTCGATATCCGCCATGTGTGCCATCGGACAGTCTGCTGTTTCATCCGGCATAAGTACAGTCTTTTCCGGGTTTAAGATTTTGGCGCTCTCGCCCATAAACGAAACACCGCAAAAGACGATGGTATCAGCATCTGTTTTCGTGGCAACTTTGCTTAAGTAGAAGGAATCGCCGATGTAGTCAGCAATTTCCTGTACCTCGTCATGAACGTAGTAATGTGCCAGAATAACAGCATTTTTTTCTTGTTTTAATTGTTTAATACGGTTTTGTAAATCAGACATAATTATCTGTTCCTTTCTGTGTATTGTGTCCTATCATAACACAAAACTTTACAGCTGACAAGACAGAAAGAAATTAAATTTGCTGTAACAGCTTTACAAAAGGGAAAGGGCGACTGGTAACCCAGCCGCCCTTTTGAAAGAGGAGTTTTATGAAAAAATATCAAAAATGTGAAATTGGCATTTGTCATATAAGTTGAAGTTGTTCTTTGTTTCAACTTATGGCTTTAGTATAAAAGTCAAATGTGTCGAAACGGTGTTCAAATTTAATATAATTTGTGAATTGTTTGTGAATTGAGGAATCTGCTTTCTTTTTCACCCAAACAATGGTAAAATAAAAAAAGATTGCTTTGAGAAAGAAGGTATGGGGGATTGAAATATAACGTAGACGAGATACAAAAGAATATGCATATACGACAGGTGGAAGGAATTGGAGACAGGCTGGAAGAGGACATTCGCAATATATTGAACCGTGCAGGTATCTATTTTCGTATTTTCAGCCGTGCGAAGACACCATTTTCCATTGCACAGAAATTAGAAAAACCGGGGTATGGATTTGGGGAACACGACAAGAAGATGCAGGATCTAATTGGACTGCGTGTCGTTGTGTATTATCAGGATGATATGGATATTGTGCGGACGATTTTGGAGAAAACATTTCGGCAGGTGGGCGAGTGGTCTAAAACGGACAATACCGAAGAAGAATTTAAGGCATCTAAGTTAAATGGCGTGTTCTGGGTGCCGGAAGAATATCAGCGTGTCTATAATGGAGACATTAGTTTTCTGCCGATTGATGCGACGTTTGAAGTTCAGCTTCGCACCATTTCTTTCGAGGGATGGCATGAGATTGAACACGATATGCGTTACAAATCACCGTATGGTGATGATTTTTGGCGCGAGGATTTGTCAAGGACCTTAAACAGCGTTCTTGCCAATCTGGAACTTTGTGACTGGACGACATTAAATGTATTTGAAAAGCTGGCAGATTATCATTATACCGAGCGAAAGTGGGAAATGATGCTTAAGGCAAAATTCCGCCTGCGGTTTGATTTAGAGCCATTGGCAGAAGAAATCTGTCAATTTTTGGATGAAAATGAAGAAGCAGCTTACTGTCTGTACCGATGTAACAGACCGGAAGTATTGTTTGCACTGCTTCGAGATGGTTACCATGAAAAAATTACTTACAATTTAATAGTAAAAGTGATTAATGATTCCGTAGCGGATTACGAGCCAAAGTTAAAACGCAAACTTGCGAAAATATGTCATGACATATTAAAGGTAGAGAAGCCTCAGCGAAATGAAAGACTGGAACTGAATCCTTTGGATGTGACGCCTTCATTCCAACTAAAAGTGACTTTGTCGCATGACCCGCAAAGAGATTTAAATGAAGAATTTTTAACGGCGGTGAAATTCATTGCCGGATGGGCACAGGGACGGCTGCAGAATATTGTGGAAGGAATACCGGATACACCGATTGATTATGAATACCATGAAGCAGGATATTATTTACAAATACTAGGGAATATAAGCCTTGGATTTTATAAACTTACATTTGAGCACGCGGATGCGGAGCGTAAAGGAGTGGTATGGCGTACTAAGGTGATTTTGGAGCGAAGCGACTATATTCGTATGAAAGTGGATTGTGATTATTGTCATAATCCGGACCGTTTGATTCGTGACAGTTTTAACAAACCTCGTTTTGTAGATGAAATTTTTAGAAAGATTGGTTATACAGATGTGATTCCAATGATGACAAAGCCTCATAAAGTAGAAAAAATGAAGGAAATTGAGATGTTGAGTGAATTTATCGCAGACCATTCGCGTACACTGCCGGTTATTCTGGCTGTGGAAGAAGAGGACTCGGAGCGTCAGATAAATATTAATCGTCTGGCTGAGACGGTAGGCACTTACGCTCACGTATTTCTTCTTAGCAAAAAGGCAATTCCGATGATGGTGGAAAAATCAGACTATACGACAGAGGAACTGACCGGTGCTGTATGGGTGACATTTCAAAACGGTGAAGACAAATTTTATACGAGGGAGCGCATTGGAAACAGCCGGTTCGATTTTAATAAGTATGCGTTCGATTCCGGAAACGTTTACGAAAAAGCATTCAGACACAAATTAGTGCGCCTGATAAAGGAAAAGAATTGTTAAATTATTTACATCAAATTTACTTGGATTTTGCGTGTTGTTGCTTGACAAATAAAATGAGCCTGTTATATAATTGAAACGGTATTATATTATTATTTAATCTGACTTATCACAGATTGAGTTTGAAAAGAAAAGGAGAGTAAAAGATGAAAAAAGGTATCACGAAAATTTTATCCGCATGTGTCTTTGCATTTGTTGTTTTCCTTGCAGCGGGAACACAGAGTAAGGCAGCAGTGAACATGGGTGTAAAGCAGACTGGTGCAGGAAGCAGTTACGTGGATTTGGCATGGGATGCCCAGCTTGGAGCCGGACACTACCATACACAGTTTAGCCAGGATGGAAAAAACTGGATCGATATGGATAACAGTTCATCACCAAGTGAATCGGTATATAATTTAACACAAGGTGCCAGCTATTATGCACGTGTCGTGGCATACAAAGGTAGTCACTACACGGGAACTCATGTGATGATCGGTGTTTCTGAGACGGCTATCGTATCGACAAAACCGACGGAGGTTTCCGGCTTGACACAGACGGCAGCAGGTGTGAATTCAGTTTCCATGTCATGGAATGCATCTGCAGGAGCAGCTTCTTATGTGATTTATGGGTATATTAACTACAATTGGACACAGATTGGTACATCAGCAACAAATTCTGCAACGATTACCGGTGTTGCTGCAACGACATCTACCAGATTTTCAGTAGCTGCTGTGAAAAATGTGACCGGCGGCACAGTAACCGGTGACCAGTGCAGTGGTGTTGAGATGAAAGCGATTCCGATTAAAGTAAGCCGGATTGCTATGCAGTATTATTGGGATTCGCTGAAAGAAGCAAAATATATCTGGACAGATGTAAACAATGCGGATGGTTATCAGTATGAAGTGAAATCTGCAAATGGCAAAAAGACATATTTCAGAGCTACATCAACAAATTCTTACACCTATGTAAAGCCTTTCCCAAGAGGAATTTTCGTAAAAGCCCGTGTAAGAGCTTATGTGACAGTTGGAAATAAAGTTTATTACGGCGCATGGTCTCCGTATACATATCATGCATCCAGTAAGAAAGTAACGGCAAAACGCAGCAGTAACGGTAAAAAGATTTATTTGAAATGGAAGAAAGTTTCCGGTGCCAGCGGTTATCAGGTATATGTATCCACAAAATCAAATGGTGGATTTAAGAAAGTGAAATCCTTAAGCTCAAAAAAATCCAGTTATACCATTACAAAGTGTGGCAAGAAGAAACTGAAAAAAGGGAAAACGTATTATGTTCAGTTGAGATATCAGACAAAAGTCGGTAAGAAAAAAGTATCCAGTAAAATCGTAAGCAGCGTTACGGTATACTAAAAAATAAAAGCAAAACGGGAAATGGCAAAGAGTTTTATGCTCCTTGCGGTTTCCCGTTTTTTTTGTTATGATAAGATTGACTATAAACTATAAAGGAAGTGTTTGGGATGACATCAAGATTGTTTTACCACAAGGAGACAGGGGCGCCTGTACAGATTATTGCAAGAGCCCAGACAAAGCCTACTTATCAGGAAGTAATCTGTTATCAGGAATTGACAAAACCCTATGACCATTTTGTAATGGAAAAACGGCAGTTTTTTGCTGAGTATGTAAAAGAATTTGCAGAATTGCCACTGGTTGGAAGAAAACAGATCGAAAAAAGAGAAGATTTGCCGAATAAGCAGCCAAGAATTTCCAAGGGAGAAATTATGGATGAAGGGCCGGCAGAAGCCGAGAAATCAGAAGAAGCAAAAGAACCGGAAGTGCCTGAGGCAATTCAGAAAATGCTTGCCTTCTTGGATGCAGAATCGTGTCATGAGAAAATTCAGATTCTGGAAGAAATGCAGGATGATCTAACAGAGCACATTTTGAATAATATTGCCGTGAGTCTGGATTTGTCGTTAGAGGATGACGAAGACGGATTCGAGAGAATTATGGCGGAGCTTCGTATGAGAGAAAAATATGAAAGTAACCGGGGAGACAGACTGTGAGTAATTACCGCATAAAAATACAGTATGATGGAAGCCGTTACCGCGGATGGCAGAGGCAGCAGGGAGAAAAAAATACGATTCAGGGACGGATTGAACAAGTGCTGTCAAAGCAGATGGAATTTCCGGTGACGATTGATGGAGCCGGACGTACGGATGCAGGCGTGCATGCGAAAGAGCAGGTCGCAAATTTTCGTTTAAACACAGAAAAAACAACGCAGCAATTGCAGGATGTGTTAAATGAATATTTACCGGAGGATATACGGATACTGAAAGTAGAAGAGGCGGGCGAACGATTTCACAGTCGTCTCAATGCAACCGGAAAAGTATACGAATACTGTCTTTGCAAAAAAGGCGGATTTGATGTATTTGGCAGAAAATATATGTGGCAGATGGACAAAGAACTGGATGTCGTGCGGATGAGACAGGCAGTGGAAAAACTTGTCGGCGAGCACGATTTTAAAGGATTTTGTACCAAAGCCTCACGTAAGAAGTCGACGGTACGGAATTTGTACGACATCACGATAACGGAGGATGAAAATCGGATTTATCTGACATTTTATGGCAGTGGCTTTTTATACAATATGGTCCGTATTTTAACGGGAACTCTTGTCGAGATTGGCATGGGCGAAAGAACGGCAGAATCGATTGATGAAGTATTTGCAAAGAAAGAACGTGCGCTTGCGGGTGTGACGGCACCTGCAAAAGGGCTTACGTTAGTGCGGGTTCTTTATGATTAAAAAGACGGGAGGCATTGGATGAGACGAATGGAATTTAAAATGGAGCGTCCGAATCTCGTAAAAGAAGGAGACGAGGTCACCATTACCGAAGGTGTTTTGCCAAGTGCTTATTATTACACAATCAATCCGGCAGTTGCGATGTCCGGAAACTATATATTCAGGGAGCGGCTGCAGTCGCGGATAGGCATTGTGCAGGAAATAAAGCATACGGAAAAAGGATTTTACGTTGTAGTAGAGTTTGATGAGGAAGACGTCTGAAAAAACACCGTAGAAAAATCTGCGGATATTATGAATAGAAAGGAAAATGAAAATGGAACGTAAAAATGCATGGAAAGAATATACAGAAGCAGAAGTTTCTGAATTAGAAAAACTGAATGAGTCATACAGAAAGTTTTTAGATGCCGGAAAGACGGAGCGCGAATGTGTGAAACAAGCGGTTGCGATGGCGGAAGCAGCCGGATACCTTGACTTGAAAAAAGTGATAGAGGAAGGAAAAAAGGTGAAAGCCGGCGACAAATTATATGCTGTTAATATGAAGAAATCGCTTGCTTTGTTTCAGATAGGAAAACAGCCTCTTGAAAAAGGAATGGCAATCTTAGGAGCACATATTGATTCACCGCGTCTGGATATCAAACAGAATCCACTGTATGAAGATACCGAACTTGCTTATCTGGATACACATTACTATGGCGGTATCAAAAAATACCAGTGGGTAACGCTGCCACTTGCCATTCACGGTGTGATTGCAAAAAATGACGGAACAATCGTAGATGTGTGCATTGGTGAAGATGAAAATGATCCGGTATTCTGTGTGACGGATTTGCTGATTCATCTGGCTGGTGAAAACATGGAGAAAAAAGCCAACAAAGTCATTGAGGGAGAAGCCCTTGATATTTTAGTGGGAAGCCGCCCATTAAAAGGTGCAGAAAAAGAGGCGGTCAGCAAACAGATTCTTTCTATTTTAAAAGAAAAATATGATATGGAAGAAGAAGACTTCCTTTCGGCAGAACTGGAAGTGGTACCGGCAGGAAAATCACGTGAGTCTGGTCTGGATGCCAGCATGATTATGGCGTATGGACAGGATGACCGTGTCTGCGCTTATACCTCTTTGGTGGCAATGCTAGAGGTGGAAAATACGGAATACACAACCTGCTGCCTGCTTGTAGACAAAGAAGAAATCGGCAGTGTCGGTGCGACCGGCATGCGCTCCCGTGTCTTTGAAAATACAGTAGCAGAAGTGCTCTCTGTGTGCGGACAGTATTCAGACCTTGCCCTTCGCCGATGTCTTGCAAATTCAAAAATGCTCTCATCGGATGTAAGCGCCGCATTTGACCCGGTTTATGCATCCGCTTATGAAAAGAAAAATGCAGCTTACTTTGGACGCGGTATGGTATTTAACAAATTTACCGGTTCCCGCGGAAAATCGGGAAGTAATGATGCAAATGCCGAATTTATGGCACAAATCCGTGGTATCTTAAAAGATGCCAAGGTGGCTTATCAGACGGCCGAACTTGGAAAAGTAGATGTCGGTGGCGGTGGAACCATTGCTTATATTATGGCGCTGTATGGCATGGATGTCATTGACTGCGGCGTTGCCGTTCTCAATATGCATGCACCGTGGGAAATTACAAGCAAAGCTGATGTTTATGAAACGAAAAAAGGCTATGTAGAATTTTTGAATCGAATTATGTAGTTTTCAATGAAAAAGTAAAGGAAACAAAAGAATGATAAAAAACAGACTGCGGTTTGCATGCGTGGGAATTATAGGAAGTATTCTGGCACTGGTGCTTATTTTGGCACCGGTGCCTTCTCATGCCAAAGAAAAGGCAAAAGATGCCGGTTCGGTTGCGGCATTGGAGAAAAAAATGCTGGCGAAATCTACAAAGAAAATCTCATTTCGACAAGGGAAAATTCGCAGCACATCAGGAAAAGTATGGAAAAAGGGAAAGAAAATTAAAAAGAGTGAAAAAACACTTTCCATAAAAAAGAAAGGCTGGTACACACTCTGCGTCACAACAACCTCAGGGAAAAAGAAATTGACGCATTTGTATTTTGAAAAGAAAAAATATGAAATCACGATAAATCAGACGGTACATAAATCGGTGGGATATTATTATATTGCCTCACAGGATAAAAAAGAGCTTGTCATGGAAGTGAAGAATTCTTCCATGGCAGAAAATGCTGCGGTTTCTCTGTGGACCAAGGGCGACAATGCCTGCCGTATGTGGAAGGTTGAAAGTGCCGGCGGTAAAAAGATTCGCCTGAAAAATGAAAACAGCAGTCGTTATCTTACTTATCATAAAGCGTCAAATTCGCTGGTGCAGAAAAAATATAGTAAAAAAGATAACAATCAGATATTTTCCCTTTATCAGGGAAGTGGGGGAAGCACGTATCTGAAGTGTGTCGGAGCCAAGGCGTTTGTATGTGCCGAGGGAAATACGCTTACGTTAGGTACACGGAAAAGAAATAAAAAATGGCGTTTTGTCTGGGAGAAAATCGCAAAACCGACACCGGCAGCATTTGTTTCCGGTGCCACATACCCGGCAAGACTGTTAGTGGGACATGCTTTTACACTGAAAGGGATGATTGCTTCCAGATATTCAATTTCCTTATTTAGTGTTTCGGTATTTGACAAATCGGGAAAGGTTATGCTGCAAAAGAAATGGAATGGAGACAGTTGCTTTGGAACGGTTTCTACTGCCGATTCGGCTATTACATTTGGTAAACTGACAGAGGGAACGTACCGTTATCTTGTAGCCATCCGTGATGTGACAAAAACAGACATCATATTGATTAACCGGGAATTTACTGTAGGGGCTTTATCCGGTGGAAGCAATATGACACTTTCTTATGACGCAGCAAAGATAGCGGCAGTCGGGTACCAGAGCAATGGAACGGCGCTTGAGAAAAAGGCGTGTGCTTCGTATGCACTTGCATACTGTAATGCTATTTTGACCGGTACGGTAACAAGTCCACACAGTTATTGGAGTAGTTCTACAAATGTAGACTGCGTGTGGAGCAAAGGTGGCTATACGACGAAATCTTACGCTTCAGAGGCAGCTGTTTTGCAGGCGGCATACAATGAATTAATGGCAGGAAAACCTTCTATTCTTCACGTAACCGGAAATACACCACAGCACTGGATAACGATCATCGGCTGTAAAAAGACAGGGGATGGCAGCGGGATTTCAGTGTCTGATTTGGTGGCGATTGACCCATGGGATGGAAAAGTCATTATCGTTTCTGACAAATATAAGGTAAAAACTTCGTACCGCCTTGGTGTAAAAAGTTGATTCAGTCGTTTCAGAGGGGCTGAAACGGACAGACGACACTGGAAATGGGGAAGATTGTACTTTATAATGAAGAAAATAGTTGACAACAAAGAGCGGATAGGATAGTATAGATACATACAGAACATCCGTTCGGATAATCAGGAGGGTATGAACATGCAGAAAGATCCAAATAAGGTAAAAGCGCTGGAGGCAGCGATTGCACAGATTGAGAAAAATTATGGACAGGGTTCGATTATGAAACTGGGAGATACCAGACACATGCAGGTAGAGTCAGTACCGACCGGTTCTTTGAGTTTAGATTTAGCACTGGGAGTTGGTGGTATTCCGAAGGGACGTATCGTGGAGATTTACGGTCCGGAGTCCAGTGGTAAGACGACGGTTGCGCTTCATATGGTAGCAGAAGTGCAGAAGCAGGGTGGTATCGCAGGGTTTATTGATGCGGAGCACGCACTGGACCCGATTTATGCAAAGAATATTGGAGTAAATATTGATGAGCTTTATATTTCCCAGCCGGACAGTGGAGAGCAGGCGATGGAAATTACAGAGACGATGGTACGTTCCGGAGCAGTGGATATTGTAATTGTGGACTCGGTGGCTGCTTTGGTTCCAAAACAGGAGATTGACGGTGAAATGGGAGATTCTCATGTGGGATTGCAGGCCCGCTTGATGAGCCAGGCACTTCGTAAATTGACAAGTGTAATTAACAAATCAAACTGTACCGTTATCTTTATCAACCAGCTTCGTGAGAAGATTGGTGTCATGTTTGGTAATCCGGAGACGACAACCGGTGGTCGTGCACTGAAGTTTTATGCTTCTGTTCGTCTGGACGTAAGAAGAATCGAGACATTATCCCAGGGCGGAGAAAAAGTCGGAAACCGTGTTCGCGTAAAAGTAGTAAAGAATAAGGTGGCACCGCCATTCCAGGAAGCAGAATTTGATATCATGTTTGGTAAAGGAATTTCGCGCGAGGGAGACTTACTTGACTTGGCAGCGAAGAATGACATTATTATTAAAAGCGGAGCGTGGTATTCCTATCATGGAGAGAAGATCGGACAGGGCCGTGAGAATGCGAAGAAGTATTTGACGGAGCATCCGGATGTCTTTGCTGAAGTTGATACAGCAGTCCGTGCGAAGTGTCTGCCGAATGCATCAGAGGAAGAAGAAACAGCAGAGGAAGAAAAAAAAGCACCGGCAAAGAAGACAGCCAAAAGGGATGAGTAATCGATGAATCAGAACGAGCCGATGGACAAAGCGGCAAAAGAGCCGGATGAAGTAAGAAAGGCAAAAGAAAAGGCGATGCGTCTGCTTTTGCAGCAGGACAGGACGGAGAAGGAATTAAGAGACCGTTTGTACCGTGCCGGCTTTTCTGAAACGGCATCCGAAGCAGCGATGCAGTACGTATCTGGGTTTGGTTATCTGGATGACAGGCGCTATGCAGAAAATTACATTTCTTTTCATAAAGGAAGAAGAAGCCGCAAGGAGATTTCGTTTAAATTAAAAAACAAAGGAGTTCCACCCGAAATACTTTCCATGGTGATGGAAGGATACGAGACAGAAGACGAATCCGCTGCCATTGAGCACTTGATTCAAAAAAAGATAAAAGGACAGAGATTGTCCGATATGGAGTATACACAGTTGAATAAAATAACCGCTTATTTGGCGAGGAAAGGTTTTTCCTTTCCCGTCATTTCGCGGGTAATGAGAGAAATGAAAGAAAGAGAAAGCAGCTAAAATGACGGGTGCAAAGCACTTCGGTAAGTTTTGGTTGCTTTTTTAACCTCCTTTGTGTATAATGTAGTACATATGAGATTTTGGGTGAACTATGCCCATTTTAATTGTTGTGCCATAAAGGCAGATTGGAGTTTGACATGAAGTACTTTGGAACGGATGGATTTCGCGGAGAAGCCAATGTGACTTTGAATGTGGAACATGCATACAAAGTTGGCCGCTTTTTGGGAAATTATTTTCAGAAAGAAGACCATAAGGTACGTGTGGTAATCGGAAAAGATACCAGATTATCCGGCTATATGTTTGAAACTGCACTGGCAAGTGGATTGACAGCAAGCGGTGCGGACGTATATGAATTGCATGTAACTACGACGCCGAGTGTGTCATATCTGGTGCGAAAAGAGAACTTTGATTGTGGAATTATGATTTCGGCAAGCCACAATCCATATTTTGATAACGGTATTAAGGTAATCAATGGCAAAGGTCATAAGTTAGAGCCGGAGATTGAAGAACAGATTGAGAAGTATATCGATGGTGAAAGCGAAGAAATTCCGATGGCAAAACGTGAGGCAATTGGTCGCTGTTTCGATTACACCAAGGGAAGAGACGAGTATATCGAGTATTTGAAAGATTTGGTGAAAGAACCGTTTGATGGAAAAACGGTTGCGTTGGATTTGGCAAATGGATCTGCTTCTATGATTGCAAAAGAAATCTTTGAATCGATGGGAGCACAGGTAATTGCCCGCCACGATGAGCCAAACGGTACCAATATTAACCGTGAGTGTGGTTCCACTCATATCGAAGTCCTTCAGGCATTGGTTTATGATACTGGTGCGGATATCGGATTCGCTTATGATGGTGATGCAGACCGTTGTCTTGCTGTTGATGATGATGGCAAGGTGATTGATGGTGACCACATTTTGTATCTTTGTGGCAAATACCTCAAAGAGCAGGGCAAGTTAAAGGACGATACCGTAGTTACGACAGTTATGTCGAACATGGGATTGTATAAGGCTTTTGATAAGCTGGGGATTCATTATGAGCAGACTGCCGTTGGCGATAAGTATGTCTGCGAGAATATGATGGCAAACGGCTATGTGATTGGCGGTGAACAGTCCGGTCATATCATATTCAAGGAGCATGCAGTAACCGGAGACGGTATTCTGACATCTCTTATGATTATGGAAGCATGGCTTCATTATGGAAAGCCGATGTCGATGCTGACAGGCGATCTGGTGATTTATCCACAGCTTTTGGAAAATGTCAAAGTAAAGGATAAAGTAGCAGCAAGAGAAGACGAAGATGTACAGAAGGCTGCGAAAGAAGTAACGGAAAGCCTTGGAGATGCCGGACGGCTTTTGCTTCGCGAGAGCGGTACGGAGCCATTGATTCGTGTTATGGTAGAAGCTGAGACCGATGAGATGTGCAGGGAAAATGTGGATAAGATTGTTAAAGTTTTACATGAAAAAGGTCATGTACCAGATTAATGGAAAGAAACAAAATAAAGGAGAGTAACGAATGAAAGGTGCGTTTTACACAGGACAGTACCGCAATGTGTTCGCGGAACTGGGGCATTCACAGGAAGAAATTGCTCAAAAACTCAAAGATGCATTCCATACCGTATTTTATGGTCCGGATGATGAGAAATTTTATTTTGAAGCCGGCGACGATATGGGATATTTTGAAGATACCGGTAATTTCGATGCCCGTACAGAGGGTATGTCATATGCTATGATGATGTGTGTACAGATGGACATGAAAAATGAGTTTGACCGTGTTTGGAAATGGGCAAGAACTTATATGTACATGGAAGATGGTTATAATAAAGGATATTTTGCATGGTCATGCAAGACGACCGGTGAAAAGAATGATTTAGGACCGGCGCCGGATGGAGAAGAATTTTTTGCAATGGCATTGTTCTTTGCCTCCCACCGCTGGGGCGACGGCGAAGGAATTTTCAATTACTCACAGGAAGCAAGAAACATTTTAAGTGCTTGTATCCACAACGGTGAGAAAGAGCCGGGAGATCCGATTATGGAGCCGGAGAATTATTTGATTCGATTTATTCCGAGCCGCAAGTTCAGTGATCCATCCTATCATTGTGCTCATTTTTATGAGTTGTTCAGTATGTGGGCAAATGAAGAAGACCGTCCATTCTGGAAAAAGGCAGCAAAGGCAAGTCGTGAGTATTTGAAAAAAGCGTGTCATAAAGACACCGGACTGGCTGCTGAGTATGCTTACTATGATGGAACACCATACGAGAAAGAGCAGGATGTCTTCGGTGGACGCCACGACTGGTATTACAGCGATTCCTACCGTGTTATTGCAAACATTGGTCTTGATTACGAGTGGTTTGCAGCAGATGAGTGGAACGTTGAAAATAATAACAAAGTGCAGAAATTCTTCTGTGAAACGCACAAAGATGAAGAATTTAAAATATACGAGATTGACGGTACGGTGATTGAACAACCGGCACTGCATCCGGTAGCTATGATTGCTACGAATGCACAGGCGTCTCTGGCTGCAAACGGACCTTACGCGAAAGAATGTGTAGAGCGTTTCTGGAATACACCGCTTCGTAAAGGTGAGAGAAGATATTATGATAATTGTCTGTATTTGTTTGCATTGTTAGCATTAAGTGGAAATTATCGAATTTATTAAGGAAAGAAAATTGGAGGAAAACAAAATGAGTTACACAGTAGAAAATTTAGAAAAGAGCATGGCAAAAATCACCATTACCGTAGATGCAGATGCATTTGAAGAGGCAATGGTAAAATCTTATAACAAAAACAAGAAAAACATCAGCATTCAGGGCTTTCGTAAAGGTAAAGCACCACGTAAAATGGTAGAGAAACTTTACGGACCGGAAGTTTTTTATGAAGATGCAGCAAACTTTGCAATTCCGGATGCTTACGAAGAAGCAGCAAAAGAGAGTGGCTTGGAAATCGTATCTCGTCCGGAAATTGATGTTGTAGAAATCGAAAAAGGTAAAGATTTCGTATTTACAGCTACAGTAGCCGTAAAACCGGAAGTTACTCTTGGTGACTACAAAGGAATCGAAGTAGAAAAGAAAACGGTAAAAGTTATGGCAGCTGATGTCAATGCAGAAATCGACAAAGTACGTGAGCAGAACAGTCGTATGATTACTGTTGAAAACCGCGGTATTAAAAAAGATGATACAGCAGTCATCGACTTTGAAGGTTTTGTAGATGGTGAGCCATTCCAGGGCGGCAAAGGCGAGGATTACTCTTTGGTAATCGGAAGTCACTCATTTATTGATACATTCGAAGACCAGTTAGTTGGTAAAAAAGCCGGCGAGGAAGTTGATGTAAATGTAACTTTCCCGGAAGAGTATCATGAAGCTTCTTTGAAAGGTAAACCAGCACTTTTCAAAGTTACAGTAAAAGAGATTAAGAAGAAAGAACTTCCAAAACTGGATGATGAATTTGCCAGCGAAGTTTCTGAATTTGAGACACTCAAAGAGTATAAAGCAAGTGTTAAGAAAAACTTGACAGAGCGTAGAAAAGAAGAAGCAAAGAGAGAAAAAGAAAACGAAGTAGTAGAAAAAGTAGTAGAAAATATTACAGTAGAACTGCCTGAACCAATGATTGATGAGCAGACACAGCAGATGATTCAGGAGTTTGCCGGAAGATTGTCAAGTCAGGGTCTTTCCTTTGACCAGTACATGCAGATGACCGGCATGACAGCAGATGCTTTGATGGGACAGATGAAACCGGAAGCGGAGAAGAGAATCCGCACTCGTCTTGCTCTTGAGGCAATTGTTGACGCTGAGAAAATCAAAGCAACAGCAAAAGACATTGACAAAGAAATCGAGAACATGGCAAACATGTATCAGATGGAAGTGGACAAGATTAAAGAGATGATTGGTGATGCCGAGAAAGAGCAGATTGGTAAAGACCTCGCTGTTCAGAAGGCAGTTGACTTTGTTGTGAAAAATGCAGTAGAAGTAGAGCCTGCAGAAGAAGACAAAGAAGAGAAATAATCAATTCAAAAAGAATGGAGGTATCTCGCAATGGCATTAGTACCTTACGTGATTGAACAGACAAGTCGTGGCGGTGAACGTTCTTATGACATTTATTCACGCCTTTTAAAAGAAAGAATTATTTTCCTCGCAGACGAGGTAAATGATCAGACCGCAAGTTTGGTTGTTGCACAGCTTTTGTTTTTGGAATCGGAAGATCCGAACAAGGACATTCAGCTGTATATCAACAGTCCGGGTGGTTCCGTAACAGCCGGTATGGCAATTTATGATACAATGAATTATATCAAATGTGATGTATCTACAATCTGTATTGGTATGGCAGCCAGCATGGGCGCATTTCTGTTATCCAGTGGTGCCAAGGGCAAACGTCTGGCACTTCCGAATGCAGAGGTGATGATTCACCAGCCTTCCGGTGGGGCAAAAGGACAGGCAACTGAAATTCAGATTGTTGCTGAAAATATCTTAAAGACGAAGAAAAAGTTAAACGAGATTTTAGCAGCAAATACCGGACAGTCAGTAGAGAAGATTGCAGAAGATACAGAGCGCGATAATTTCATGAGCGCAGAAGAAGCAAAAGCATATGGCTTGATTGATGAAATTGTAGAAAGCCGTAACGCAGCAAAAGAAAAAGAATAAACAAGTGAAATGGTGCCGCCGAAACGCCGGCGCCATTTTGCCATATTTTAGATGGATGGAGGCTCGTAAAACGATGGCAGGAAAGAATAACGATACCAATATGCCAATGGTTCACTGCTCCTTTTGTGGAAAGACAGAGAAGCAGGTTCACAAGCTGATTGCAGGACCAAATGGAGTATATATATGTGACGAATGTATTGACCTCTGTGATGAAATTCTGGCGGAAGAATTTCAAGATGATTTTGATACGCCGGAAGAGGAAACAGAAATCAATCTTTTAAAACCAAAAGAAATCAAAGCCTTTTTGGATGAATATGTAGTTGGACAGGAGGATACAAAAAAAGCACTTTCTGTAGCAGTTTACAATCACTATAAGAGAATTATGAACGGTGCTGACATGGACGTTGAACTTCAAAAGAGTAATATTTTGATGGTAGGTCCGACCGGTTCCGGTAAGACATATCTGGCACAGACGCTTGCTAAAATTTTGAATGTTCCGTTTGCAATTGCCGATGCAACGACATTGACGGAAGCAGGATATGTCGGAGAAGATGTTGAAAACATTCTTCTAAAAATCATTCAGGCAGCGGATTATGATATTAAGCGTGCGGAGCATGGTATTATTTATCTCGATGAGATTGATAAAATCACAAAAAAAGCAGAAAATGTATCCATTACCCGTGATGTTTCCGGTGAAGGTGTACAGCAGGCACTTTTGAAAATTTTGGAGGGAACAGAAGCCAGTGTTCCGCCACAGGGCGGACGCAAGCATCCGCAGCAGGAGTTTTTCCATATCAATACGACAAACATTTTATTTATCTGCGGTGGTGCTTTTGACGGTCTGGATAAGATTATCAGTTCCCGTATTGATAAAAAATCTATCGGATTTAATGCGGATATATCAGATCCGACCGAGCAGAATGTCGGTGAGTTGTTTAAACAGGCATTGCCACAGGATTTTGTGAAATTCGGTTTGATTCCGGAGTTTATCGGCCGTGTGCCGGTAACCGTTGCACTTGACCTTTTGGATGAAGAGGCGTTGAAAGAAATTTTGACAAGACCGAAAAATGCAATTACGAAGCAGTATCAGAAACTGCTTTCGCTGGACGGCGTGAAATTGAATTTTGAGGATGATGCGATTACGGAAGTTGCCCGCCTTTCCAATGAAAGAAAAACGGGTGCCAGAGGACTGCGTGCGATTCTTGAATCGAGTATGATGGAATATATGTATGAACTGCCATCCAGAGAAGATGTGACAGAATGTATTATTACCAAAGATGTAATTACCGGTGAGGGAGAGCCAAAACTTTTGGCAGCCGGAAAAGAAGTGCCGGCACTTGAAGAAAAGCAAGAAGAACCTGAGAAAAAGGAAAGTGAAAGTGCCTGAAAAGAAACAAGGACAGGTGATACTTATGAGTGAACAGCAAATGAAGACGATGCCGATTCTCGCCATGCGGGATGTGTGCGTACTGCCGGGCATGTTGGTTCATTTAGATGTGAGCAGAGAGATTACAAAACGAGCAATTGAAGAAGCGATGGCAGAGGATGGAAGTATTTTCCTCACACTCCAGCGTGATGAATCGATTGAGACACCGTCATTTCATGACTTATATGAAATCGGTGTGATTGCAAAAATAAAGCAGGAAGTAAAAGTAAAGGATGACGTGCTCCGTGTCATGATTTCGACGAAGGAGCGCGGAAATCTTTTGAGTCTGAATCAGACAAAACCATTTCTTAAGGGGGATGTTGTTCCTTATGAGTGGGGCGACGAAGAACTGCGCCCGGGGGCACTTGAAAAAGAGGCAATGTGCCGCAATTTGAAAGATGTATACACAATTTATCTGAATGAAAATCCGCGGGCGAGCCGGAGTGATTTGGAAAAAATCCAAGGTATGAAGGACTTAGGGAAACTGACGGATTTAATTGCGATGCATATCAATATGGGCTTTGACAAACGTCAGGAAATTTTAGAGTGTCTTGACCTAGAACTTCGTTATGAAATGGTGGCTGGAATTCTTACGAATGAGGTGAATTTATCACGGATTCGTGAGGGATACCGCCGCAAAGTCAAAGAAGAAGTTGATAAAAACCAAAAAGAATATTTCCTTCGTGAGCAAATGAAAGTGATACGCAATGAGTTAGGCGATGGCGCGTCTGCGGAGGAATATCAGGAAAAATACAAAGAACAGTTAGAACAGCTTTCATGCAGCGAAGAGGTATATCAGAAAATTGCAGAAGAAATCAAGCGTCTGGATGCAATTCCAACAAGTTCATCTGAGCATATTGTGGAGCGCACCTACATTGAAAATCTTCTGGCACTTCCGTGGGATAAGGCATCGATTGACCGCAATGACATTGTGCATGCGGAACAGATTTTAGAGGAGGACCACTACGGACTTAAAAAAGTTAAAGAGCGCATTTTGGAATCCTTGGCTGTCCGCTGTCTGACGGATAAGAGTGAGAGCCCGATTTTGTGTCTTGTGGGACCACCGGGTACCGGTAAAACATCGATTGCCCGTTCGGTTGCCAGAGCACTTGATAAAGAGTATGTGCGTATCTGCCTTGGCGGTGTTCGCGATGAGGCGGAAATTCGTGGACACAGACGGACGTATGTGGGCGCTTTGCCGGGACGTTTTGTTGAAGGGCTGAAGAAGGCGAAAGTGAGAAATCCGCTGATGCTTTTAGATGAGATTGATAAAGTCGGAAGTGATTACAAAGGGGATTGCGCATCGGCTTTGTTAGAGATTCTTGACCCGGAGCAAAACCGGAATTTTGTGGATCATTATATTGAACTGCCGGTTGATTTGTCGGATGTATTATTTATTTGTACGGCAAATACGACAGAAACGATTCCAAGACCGCTTCTTGACCGAATGGAATTAATTTCTATTGCCGGATATACGGAAAATGAGCGGTTCCACATCGGAAAAGATTATCTGATTCCAAAACAGCTTGAGAAAAATGGTTTGCAGAAGAAAAATTTACAGATTTTGGATGGTGGACTGCGTGCGATTATTTCACACTATACGAAAGAAGCAGGTGTCCGTGAATTAGAGCGTCAGATTGGAAAAGTCTGCCGCAAATGTGCAAAAAAAATCATGGAAGGCGAAACGGAGACAATCCGTGTCACTTCTAAAAATATTACAGATTTTCTTGGCAAAAAGCGTTTCCGCGTGGAAAAGGCAGCAAGAAAAGATGAAGTTGGTATTGTTCGCGGGCTTGCCTGGACGGAAGTTGGCGGCGATACGCTGGAAATCGAAGTAAATACGATGCCTGGTGAGGGTAATTTGAAACTTACCGGACAGCTTGGCGATGTGATGAAAGAGTCAGCAGAAATCGCGCTGAGTCTGGTGCGTGCGCTGCTTCCGAAGGAGGAAGAATTTTTCAAAACGCATGATTTTCATCTTCATGTACCGGAAGGTGCGGTGCCAAAAGATGGTCCGTCAGCCGGTGTGACGATGACGACAGCGATATATTCGGCGGTAACCGGGAAAAAGGTACTGGCAAAAGTAGCGATGACCGGTGAGATTACACTTCGCGGACGGGTTCTGCCAATTGGCGGCTTAAAGGAAAAACTGCTGGCAGCAAAACAGGCGGGCATCCAAAAGGTTGTAGTTCCAAAGGAAAATAAGCCGGATGTTGAAGAACTGGAGGAAGAAATCACAGAAGGTATGCAGATTGTTTTTGCCGGTTCGATTTCGGATGTTTTGAAAGAAGCACTTGTTCAAAAGTAGTGGCCATTTGCCATGTGAAGGGAGAAAAGTATGACGATAAAATCGTTAGAATTAGAGACAGTATGCGGCATTACCAGTAAACTGCCGCAGCATGACAAAATAGAAATGGCGTTTTGGGGACGTTCCAATGTTGGAAAGTCCTCTCTTTTGAATACGCTTTGGAACCGGAAATCCATGGCGCGCATTTCGTCCCAGCCGGGTAAAACTCAGACCATCAATTATTATAACATCAATGATTTATGTTACATGGTGGATTTGCCTGGATATGGTTATGCCAAAATTTCCAAGGAGATTCAGGCAAAATGGGCGCGTATGATTGAGCGTTATCTGGATACTTCAAACGCACTGAGAGTTGTATTTTTACTTGTGGACATCCGCCATGAACCAACCGCAAAAGATGTTGAAACGTATCAGATGTTATTCAAAAAAGGATTTAATCCGCTGATTATTGCGACAAAAGCAGATAAAATAAAGAAAAATGCGAGAAATAAAAATATTTCCATCATCCGAAAGAAACTTGGCTTGTCACAGGAAGTGCCTGTCATTCCATTTTCCTCAGCATCGAAAGAGGGAAAGGATGAGGTCTGGGAATATATCGAATTTTTCCTGAATTCACAATTGTTATGATAGAATTTTACGAGGTGATACCGGTATGACAAAGAAACAGCGGGCAGAAAAAATTATTGAATTGCTGGAAAAAGAATATCCGCTGGCGGACTGTACACTTGATTATGATGAGGCATGGAAACTGCTTGTCAGCGTGCGTTTAGCGGCACAGTGTACGGACGCCCGAGTGAATGTTGTGGTGAAAGATTTATTTGCCAAGTATCCGTCACCGGCAGCACTTGCCGCCGCCACACCGGAAGAAATCGAAGAGATTGTGAAGCCGTGCGGACTTGGTAAAAGCAAAGCGAGAGATATTCATAAATGCATGACTACGCTTGTAGAACAATATAACGGACAGGTGCCGGATGACTTTGACAAATTGCTAAAACTCCCCGGTGTCGGACGAAAGAGCGCCAACCTGATTATGGGCGATGTTTTTGGAAAGCCGGCAATTGTTACCGATACACACTGCATCCGCCTCACAAACCGGATGGGACTCGTGGACGGCATCAAAGACCCGAAGAAGGTAGAGATGGCTCTCTGGAAAATCATTCCCGGCGAGAAGGGAAGCGACTTCTGCCACCGCCTTGTTAATCATGGCAGGGAAGTATGTACCGCAAGAAAAGCCTATTGTGAAAAGTGTTGTTTGCAGGAGGTATGTAAGAAGGCTTTGTGATAAATATTTGTTGGAATTTTTTTGGTTTCCGTAATTCAAAAGAAAAACTTTGCGTCTCGTGGGCGCTTTCGCTCGTTGAGTGCGTAGCGGTATGGGCACTGAAACTAGCAGTGGTCTCCGCTCCGCTTCGGTCGTTGCATAACAGAAGTCCACTGGACTTCTTGCAACTCATACCGACGCACTCAAAACCCACGAGTCTCAAAGTTTTTCTTTTGTATTACTGGAATTCCAAATAGATTGACAACAAATATTGAGCATAATTGAACCATGCTTAAATGTTAAATTGCCCCTCTAGTGTTTTCAAAAACAACGCTTTTTACTTGATTTGTCTTATAGAGTTGCATATTTGCCTGATTATCAGCCTTTATTAAAGAAAATCACAGGGCAAATGCAACTCTTTCGAGAGAAATTTCTGCTTTTGGTTGTTTTCAGACACTTCTTTTCAAAATCTATGCAACTCTTTTCGCTTTTTATAAAGGTTAAGGTTGCATGCGGCACTTACCTGCATTAAAAGAGGTGCCCTGTATCAAGAATTTGCGGCTGGTATTTTCAGTGCCCATACCGCTATGCACTCAACGAGCGAGAGCGCCCACTTGATACATATTTTTTTAATAAACTACTCGAAAACAAAAAGCCCGCCCGATTCCTACTTCATCAACACCTTCTCATACATCAGCCCAACCAAAAACCAGAGTGGGGCGTAGTCAAAGCGGACGATTCCTTTATAATTTGCTTTGGATTTACTATAATCCCACGGGCAGCAGCCGCGTTTTTTCAAGAAGGAGCCGGTGCTGTATTCGGTGAGGAAAATACAGGCGGTGTAGACGGAGCCGCGCACGAGGACATGCCTGCCCTGCATTTTTTTGCAGAGGGGAGAAAGAACGGACGCCATGCCATAAATGGGGAACATCCAGATGGACGTCTGGCAGGGCATTTTTTTGTTTTTTTCTCCGCACAAAGAGCCACATCCGGTCCATAAACATTCCATGCCCCAGCCGATGAGACCACATTTCAGAAAATCAGTTGTTTGTTTTTTTAATTTCTTATTCAAAACCATCCCTCCTAGAAGCAGTATGCCCCGAAATGCTTGCGAATACTCATGGAATTCGGTATAATAGATATGATACGTTAGAAAAGCAGAAAATCCAGATAGGAGGTACAACAGATATGGCAGTCATTCGACCATTTCAATGTGTAAGACCTGAAAAATCAAAAGCAGCAAGAGTCGCCGCTTTACCATATGATGTATATAATCGACAGGAGGCAAAAGAAGAAGTTCTTCGTGAGCCAATGTCATTTTTAAAAATTGACCGTGCAGAAACTAGTTTTGACGATTCGGTGGACACCTATGCACCGGAAGTTTATCAAAAAGCGAAAGAATTGCTCGAAAAAGATATTGCGGACGGTGTTTATATAAAAGACACAGATTCGGCGTATTATGTATATGAACTCGTGATGGATGGACGTTCACAGACGGGAATTGTTGCCTGCGCATCCGTGGATGATTATGTAAATGGCGTAATCAAAAAACATGAAAATACAAGAGAAGACAAAGAAATTGACCGTATTACACATGTAGATACGTGTAATGCTCAGACAGGACCAATCTTTCTTGCATACCGCAGTGAAAAAGTGATTGATGAAATTGTGGCGAAAAAACAGAAAGAAGAGCCGATTTATGATTTTACGGCAGTGGATGGAATTACGCACCGCGTCTGGAAAATTGCGGAGGCAGAGGACGTAGAAAAATTAGGAAAAGCGTTTGCGGATATTGAAAATATTTACATTGCAGATGGCCACCACCGTGCAGCTTCGGCAGTGAAAGTCGGATTGAAACGCAGAAAAGAAAATCCGGGTTATACCGGGGATGAAGAATTTAATTATTTCCTGTCGGTGCTTTTCCCGCATGACCAGTTGATGATTATGGATTATAACCGTACCGTAAAAGATTTAAATGGATTAAGTAAAGACGAATTTTTGGAAAAAGTAGCTGAATGCTTTGAGGTAAATGAAGAAGATGGCGCTGTCCGCCCACAAAAGAAGGGCGAAGTTGGAATGTATCTCGACAAACAGTGGTACCGCCTGATAGCAAAACCAGAGTTGTTTGAAGGAAAAGATGCGGTTGGTTCACTGGATGTATCGGTGCTGCAGGATTATCTTTTGGGACCGGTTCTTGGTATTGGCGACCCGCGTACCGATTCGCGGATTGATTTTATCGGAGGAATCCGCGGACTCAAAGAATTGGAGCGTCGGGCAGATAACGACATGAAAGTTTCATTTTCCATGTATCCGACATCCATTACGGAACTTTTTGACGTGGCAGACCAAAAACTTTTGATGCCGCCAAAATCAACGTGGTTTGAACCGAAATTACGCAGTGGATTATTTATTCACGAAATCTAAGGAGGAAAATTTAAATGGATAAGTTTTTTAATTCGGACAATATGGTAATGCGCACGCTCAGCAAAATTTTTGATATTGGCTGGCTGACACTTATTTATCTCGTGTTTTGTATTCCGATTGTTACCGTGGGAGCAGCAACGACATCACTGTATTATGTAAGTGCCAAAGTGCTGCGCCACAACCGCAGTTATGTTTGGCGTGAGTTTTGGCACAGTTTTAAGACAAACTTTTTGCAGTCCACAATTGCGTGGGTTGTAACGGCAATTATCGTGGTGCTTCTTTGGCTGAACATGAATATTGTAGCGGAGACCGGCGGTGAAAAAGGCGGGTATCTGATTGGTGCGTATTACGCCCTTTTGTTTATCATTTTGTGTATCAGCTGTTACATTTACCCGATTATTTCACGCTTTGGAACAAAATTCTCGCAGATTCTGCGTTTGAGTTTATATTGCGCGTTCCGTCATTTTCTGCATACACTTTTGATGCTTGTGATTCTGGCGGCAACGGTAGCACTTATCTGGTTTGGCATGGTGACAAACGTGGTGCTTATTTTCATTTTTGCGCCGGGTGCTGCGTCACTCTTGTACACGTTCCCAATGGAGCATGTTATGAAAAAATATATGCCAAAAGAAGAGAAAAAATACACAGAAGATGGGGAAGAAATTGTAGCTTGGTATAACGAGTAAAGAAAAGGGAGAAGATTATGGCAAAACAATTAGAAGACTATATGCAGTGGCCGGAAATTGAGGCGCTTATGTATGCCGAGTGCGGCAGACCGGAGACGGTTCTTGGACCGAAGCAGGTGGACAAAAGCCATGTGCTTATCACGGCATTTGAACCGGAGGCAGATTCGATTGTCGTTTCCGGTGAGGATTTAAAAAAAGAATACAAAATGACAAAAATGGACGAGACCGGGTATTTTGCGGTATTGATTCCGGCAAAAAAGATTCCTTCGTATCATTTTGTCTTGAAACAGGGGAAAAAGAAAATTGAAAAAACGGATGCTTATGCAGTAGACTCTTTGTTTGACGGCGTGGACATGACGCAGTTTAGCAACGGAATTCACGATACCGTTTATGAAAAACTGGGTGCTCACCCGATGACAATCGAGGGTGTGAAAGGAACGTATTTTGCTGTGTGGGCGCCGGAGGCAAAGGCGGTTAGCGTCGTAGGTGATTTTAACGACTGGCAGGCAGCGAGAAATCCGATGCGCTATCTGGAGGCAGCAGGAATTTACGAGTTGTTTGTTCCGGGTGTAAATGCCGGAGATTTGTATAAATATGAAATCTGGGGCGCGGACGGAAAGCGCGTGATGAAAGCAGATCCGTACGGCAATTATGCAGAGCGTCGTCCGGCGACGGCAAGTATTGTATGGGATTTGAATAAGTATCACTGGAAAGATGAAAAGTGGCTTGCTAAGCGTAAAAAATGGAATGCGAAAAAGGAGCCGATGCTTGTTTACGAAGTGGCGCTTGGCGCATTTAAAAAGCCGGCGGATGCCGAAAAAGAATTTTATAATTATCGTGAACTTGCTCCGATGATTTGCGATTATTGTGAGGAAATGGGTTATACGCATGTGGAACTGATGCCGATTATGGAGCATCCGTATGACGCTTCCTGGGGGTATCAGGTAACCGGTTATTATGCACCGACTTCCCGTTATGGAACGCCGGATGATTTTATGTATTTGGTAGATTTTCTGCACCAGCATGGAATCGGCGTTATTTTAGACTGGGTACCGGCGCATTTTCCAAAAGACGAACATGGACTTGCCCGTTTTGACGGCACTTGTTTGTATGAGCATTTGGACAAGCGTCAGGGCGAACATCCGCACTGGGGCACGCTGATTTACAATTATGGCAGACCGGAAGTAATCAATTTCCTCACTGCCAATGCGCTGTTCTGGCTGGAGCGTTTCCACATTGACGGACTTCGGATGGACGCAGTTGCTTCGATGTTGTATCTCAATTACGGCAAGGAAGATGGCGAATGGGTTGCCAATGTTTATGGCGGAAATGAGAATTTAGAAGCCATTGCATTTTTACAGAATTTGAACAAAAAAATTCATGAAAGAAAAGATGGAAGCTTTTCGGTTGCTGAGGAATCTACGGCGTGGCCGCAGGTGACCGGTCCTGTCAAAGAGGGCGGCCTTGACTTTGATTTGAAATGGAACATGGGCTGGATGAATGATTATCTGGAGTACATCCGCACCGACCCGCTGTTTCGTAAAGGTCGTCATGGTATGCTCACCTTCAGCATGATTTACCAGTATTCGGAAGATTTTATGCTTGTCTTGAGCCACGATGAAGTCGTTCACATGAAAGGCTCCATGTTTACGAAAATGCCGGGAAGTATTTCGGATAAATTTGCTACACTTCGTCTGACATACGGTTACATGGCAGCACATCCGGGCAAAAAGTTGATTTTTATGGGTCAGGAATTTGGACAGGAAAGAGAATTTTCGGAGAAACGGGAACTCGACTGGAATCTTTTGGATGCCGTAGACGGAGAAATGTCGGATAACGAGAGACTGCGCCAGTATGTCAGTGTTCTCAATTCGTTCTATCTGGCACATCCGGCGATGTATGAACTGGATGCACGTCCTGCCGGTTTTGAGTGGATTAGTACATTGGATGCGGATCACAGTGTAATTGCTTTTTTACGAAAAAGCAAAGACGAAACACTTTTGGTTGTGTGCAATTTTACTCCGGTTTCTTACGAGGCATTCCGTATCGGTGTGCCGTTTGCCGGAAAATATAAAGAAATCTTTAACAGTGATGCGTCCGAATACGGCGGAACCGGATTTGTGAATCCGCGCGTAAAACAGTCCAAACGCAAGCACTGGGATGGCAGAGTAAATTCGATTGAGTGTCGTCTTGCGCCACTTGCCATTCAGGTATTTACCTGCACAAAAGTGCCGTCAAAAGCAGGACGCAAAAAGAAAGAGAGTTAAATCATGGTAAATATAATGCAGCAGCTCATTCAATATGTAGAGCAGCTGGTTCCGCGGGGAATGGATTTTATCCTTTCCCTCGCCATTGGAATCATTGTCTTTTTTGTTGGATCAAAGCTTATAAAAAAACTATTGAAAATTGTGCGGCGTTCGATGGAAAAAAGAGAAATGGACCCGGGTGTTATTTCCTTTTTTCTCTCGGCATCTAAAATCACGCTGTATGTATTTTTGGTAATCACTGTAGCACAGATTTTCGGATTTGCTGCAAGTTCCATTATTGCAATTGTCGGCTCTGCCGGTCTTGCAATCGGTCTCGCCCTTCAAGGCAGCCTTGCCAACTTCGCCGGTGGTGTCCTGATTTTGATTATGAAGCCGTTTTGTGTCGGTGATTACATCATTGTCGGTGATGTGGAAGGCGTTGTTCAGAAGATTGATGTGGTTTACACCACGCTGACAACGGCTGATAACCGTGCCGTCATTTTACCAAATGGAAAACTGGCGGATTCTAACATTGTCAATGCAACAAAAGAAGACCGCCGCCGTGTGGATATTTCAGTTGGAATTGCTTATGACGCACCGCTTAACCTGGCAAAAGAAGTGTTGATGAAAATTGGTGAGAGCCAGAAAGACAGACTTCCTAACGAACCAATTCGCGTTGTCGTTTCAGAGCTTGGCGACAGTGCCGTGATTTTGCTGATTCAGCTCTGGGTGAAACCGGAAGATTACTGGACGACCCGCTGGGCAATGACCGAGCAGATTAAGAAGTCGTTTGACGAAGCCGGTATTTCTATCCCATTTCCACAGATGGATGTGCATATGGTATCAACAAAAGGAAACTGAATAAAAATCATTTGAATGACCTCGTACTTTGGAAAGTGCGGGGTTGTTTTTTATGGAAATGTTTTTTTGTGTTGAACTTGTTTAAGTAATGTGTTATAAACAAGTTTACTGGGAAGTTTATTGTACAGTTGGGTGTGGTAGGATGGAGTCACCGAAAGGGAAGAAAACCTTTGGAAACTATAAAAATATCAGTTATTTGAAAAAGGTGGAAAGGTGGCGGTATGAATGATAGAATATTTATTTTTAGATATTGAATGGAATGCAAAAAACAATTCAAAGAACATATCCGATTGGGAGCCGGTTCAGGTGGCAGCAATCGGAGCAGATGCAGATTTGAAGGCAGAAAAATCATTTGCCAAGCGAGTAGGTCTGAAAGATATTGAGACCCTTACAGAAAATACTTGCAAACTAACCCATGTGCAAAGGAAAGAAGTGGCTGTGGCAAAACCGGCAAAGGAAGTGTTCGGAAACCTGAAACAAACATTTCCCAAATTCTCATTTGTTGTTGTCTGGTCTTGGGAAACCTATCAGATATACCGTGAGACTATGAAACGAGAGGAGATACAGTTGCCGAAGCATCGAGTGATATTGATGCAGGAAATTTTGCAAACGATAGCGGTGGAAGAAAAGAATCCAATTGGTTTTGAAGCGGCTCTCAGGCAGGCAAAAGTTTCGTATCGGCCGTGGATGCTGCATTACTCCAAATATGATGTTTCTTATCTGTACGAGCTATTTAAGAGTATGTATATAAAATACGACGGGCGGACGAGGGATGATTTATGTGCAGTGAATCCGATTACCCGAAAAATACATCAGAGTGACTGCCGGTATGCAGCAGGAAAAAATGCAGTTGAAATGCAGGGAGCAAAAAAGTTTGTCTTTTCTGGGTATAAACCCTGCCGGTGTTGTTTTTCAAAAGACCAATGGCAGCGTTTTTATTGGAAAAAGCCAAGTAAGGAAGATAGAAAGCAGCAAAAAGTGAAAAGATTAAGGCTTCTTCCGCTTACTGATAATAACATTGAGAAAATCTGTGAGGCGTTTGGATTTTCCTGTAATTTCATTGCGGATATGGTTTCCATCACCACGGCAGCCGGTTATTGGCGGATTTATCTGGATGATGATAATGTGCGGTATGTCATGCATGCAAACTTTCGCGTCAATCGTTCGACCGCTTCCAAGCGTGGTCGCATAAAATGCAACCAAGGCTTTCACAATCAGAATTTGAAAACCCATAATTTTTATGATGTCGTGCAATATATTTATCATCATGACAAGAAGATGATGCGTGCAAAGAAGAAAAAAATTGATGTGCTTTTTGAGAAAATAGAAAAGGAGTTGGCAGAATAATAAATAAAAAATAAAATGCATAGTAGTAGTGGATATAGAAATATTACAAAAAGTTACATATTTTTTGACATCATCTTAGAAGTGTGATAATATTGACGTATAAAGCGCTGATGGGGATAGGTAAATAGGAATGGATGAATCCCCAAAACGCAGGAATGTGAGTTGGGGATTTTTTTGTCAAAGCGAGTTAAAAGGGTGGCTATATACAGTAATAAATTAAAGGAAAGGATAACGGAAGTTATATAGGTGACAAATAATGGGTGTACGATTTGGATTGGATATTGGAATTGCGTCAGTGGGTTGGGCTGTTGTTTCAGATGAGTATCAGATTTTAGAATCAGGAGCTAATTTATTTGAAGCTGCAGAGGCTAGTAAAAATGCAGATAGAAGAACTTATCGACAGACAAAAAGATTATTAAGAAGAAGGAGAACCAGAGTAAAAGACTTTGAAAAACTTTGGATAAAATATGGATTACCAGTTCCTGAACATATGTGTAATAATCAACTGGATATGAGAATAAAAGGTCAACATGAGGAATTATCGAAAGAAGAAATATATTTTGTGCTTAAATATATGTTATTACATAGAGGAATATCCTATCTAGATGATGTGGTTGATGATACAAATGCAACCGGCGAATATAAAAAAGGTTTATTATACAATCAAAAGGAATTGAATGAAAATAAATTGCCATGTGAAATTCAATATGAAAGATTGTGTAAATATGGTAAATATCGAGGGGAAATTACTACTACCAATAATGAAGAAAAAATTACTTTTTCAAATGTATTTACTAAGAGCGCATATAAAACAGAAATTACTAATTTTCTAGATATGCAGAAAAAATTTCACCCCTTTATTAGTGCTGGATTTATTTCAGAATATATGGCTATATTTGAAAGAAAAAGAGAGTATTATGAGGGACCAGGTAATGAAAAGTCCAGAACAGATTATGGGAAATATACAACACTTATTAATCCCGAAACAGGACAATATATTACAGAAGAAAATATTTTTGAAAAACTAATTGGAAAATGCAGTATATATACTGAGGAGAGACGTATATCCGCAGCTTCTTATACAGCACAAGAGTTTAATTTGTTAAATGATTTAAATAATATTAATGTAAATAATAGAAAACTTTCAAAGGAGGAAAAATGTGCAATTATTTGCAAAGTAAAAACTGAAAAGGTAGTTAATATGAAGCGTATAATTAGTGATGTGATGGGAGAGAAAATCGAATATTTGACAGGATGTCGCATTGATAAAAACGGCAAGGAAATTTTCCATAAGATGGAGCAATATAATAAAATTCGTCGTGAATTTGAGAAGGTAGGACTAGATGTTGATTATTTTTCGAGAGATGAGTTGGATCAGATTGGTGATATACTGACTCTTAATACGGAAAAAGAAGCAATATTGTGTGCTTTTAAGAGGAATGGGGTAGTTATGTCTACAGAGATGCAAGAAACATTGATGGAGATACGTCGTAAAAATGCATCAATGTTTTCTAAGTGGCATAAATTTTCAAAAAAATTGATGCTTGAACTAATCCCTGAACTTTATGAGCAGCCTAAAAATCAAATGCAGTTATTATCTGAGATGGGAGTATTTAAACCTGATACTGAAAAGTATAAACAGTATAGCAAATTGCCAAAAGAGGAAATACTGGATGATATATATAATCCTGTAGTACGTCGCTCTGTTAGTGTAACTGTAGATATAATTAATGCATTAATAAAAAAATATGGTTGGCCAAAGGAAATAGTTATTGAAATGCCAAGAGATAGAAATACGGAGGAGCAGAAACAGCGTATCCGAGATTTTCAAAAAAATAATGAAAAAGAGCTTAAGGCTATTATCAAAAAGGTAAAGGATGAGTATGGGTATAATATTACGGAGGATCATTTTTATAAGCATAAAAAATTGGCTATGAAATTAAAGTTATGGAATGAACAAGATGGTTTGTGTTTATATTCTGGAAAAACGATAGATATTTATGATTTGGTCAATAATAGAAATGCTTTTGAAATCGACCACATAATTCCGCGGTCTATTTCTTTTGATGATAGCAGAACAAATAAAGTGTTGGTATATGCTACAGAAAATCAATTAAAAGGTAATCAAACACCGTATATGTACTTGAGAGAAACGAAAAAAATGTGGGGACTAGATGATTTTGTGGATTATTGTTGTACATTAAAAGATAAAAAGAAGATTTCAAAAACAAAATTGGATAAGTTGTTATTTAGAGAAGATATAACAAAAATTGACGTATTAAAAAGGTTTATTTCAAGAAATATAAATGATACAAGGTATGCGTCAAGGGTTGTGCTTAATAGTATTCAATCGTTTATAAAAGCAAAGGAGTCAGAAACAAAAGTTAAGGTGGTAAGAGGAAGCTTTACAAGCCAAATGCGTATGGCAATGCAGTTACCAAAAGATAGAGAAAAAGATTATTCTCATCATGCGGTAGATGCAATGCTTATATGTTTTTCTCAGATGGGATATGAGGCTTATCATTTAATACAAAAAGAATTTATTGATTTTGAAAATGAAGAAATTACAAATTATAGTTTGTGGTCAAAAAATATGGATGATGCAACATATCAGAAAGTTATGTTTTCACAGAGGTGGAAACTTATTCGCGACAATATAATAAATGCAGAGAAAAAAGTTAAGTATTGGCATCGTGTTGACAAAAAAGCGAATAGGCAGTTATGCAGACAAACAATAAGAGGAACACGAAGAATAGATGATAAAAATATGATTGTTTATAAATTAAATATATATGACAAAACGGGATATGATACTTTGAAAAAGAAACTTTCAAACGGAAAGGAAAGTGATTTTTTGATGTTTCATAATGATCCGAAAACCTGGGAACAATTGAAAATGGTTCTCAACGAATATAGTGATGCTAAAAATGCATTTGTACAATATGAGTTGGAAACGGGGGATTGTTTTCGGAAATGCTCGAAAAAGCATAATGGTCCTAAGGTAACAAATTTAAAATATATAAGTGGCGAGGTTGGTAGTTGTATAGATATATCGCATAAATACAATTTATCACCAAATTGTCAAAAAGTAGTTTTGGAAAATATTAATCCTTATAGAACGGATGTATATTATAGCCGGAAAGAAAAGAGATATTTTTTAGTTGGACTTAAGTATTCAGATTTTAAGTATACTTCAGAAGGGTACCGTATTGACGAAAAAGCGTATTGCAATGCGCTAAAGAATGAGGAAATGCTACAATCTGGAATGTCATTGAATGACTTGTCAAGGTTGGAGTTTGAGTATTTGTTTTCACTGTATAAAAATGATTATATTGAGTATGAGTTAAAAGGCAAAGTCTATGTTGAGCGTTTTTTATCTCGTACAATGCCTCAAAATGCAAATTATATTGAAACAAAACCAATAGAATGTGCAAATTATGAAAAAAGGCATCCTGTAGGTTTAAAGAAAGCAATATCAATAAAAAAGATTAGAACAGATATTTTGGGGAATCGTTATTATGCTCAAAAAGAAAAGTTCACATTAGATGTTGACAATTAAAGATGTATTTGATAAACTATATTACAGTAGATTTTACGATAACTCAATTTTTTCAGATCTACTAAAACAAGGCTTTATGCCGAAATCAAGGACATCGACGGATGTCCTTTTTTTTATAGGAGGGTACTATGGGATTTCGTGTTGTTTTAATAGAAAATGATGTATTTATCAAAATGAAATTGGATAATTTGGTTGTGATTAAAGAAGATGATGAAATATGGATACCAATTGCTGATATTTCTGTTCTTGTATTGGATAATCTTAAAGTCACAATCACTGCACGCATACTGTGTTTGTTGGCTGATTATAATGTTGGTGTTGTACTGTGTAATCAGGAACATTTGCCAATTGGATTTTATTCATCTTATGACAATCATAGTAGAGTTTCCAAAATGATAGGATATCAAATTGAAAAGTCTAAAGAGTACTATAATCAGTTATGGCAACAGATTGTAAAAGCCAAAATTGAAAATCAAGCAAATGTGTTGGAAATGTTAGGTAAGAGCGAAAAGGTGATTTGTGCAATTAGGGATTTTATAGAACAAGTTGAATCCGGGGATGCGAATAATAGAGAAGCACATGTTGCTAAATTATATTTTAATGAATTAATGGGATGCACTTTTTCTAGAGGGAATGATAATATATTATTAAATTCAGGGTTGGATTTTGGATATGCTATATTGCGTTCGTTTCTTGCTAGATTATGTGTTGGTTATGGATTAAATAGTCAATTGGGAATTCATCATTGCAATGAGTATAATCGGTTTAATTTAGTTGATGATATGATTGAACCATTTCGACCTTTTGTGGATTTATGTGCTTATAAGTGGTTGCAGAACGAGAAGTATTTTAAGCCTGAACACCGTCACCAACTTATCAATATACTAAATCATAAAATGAGGTATAAAGGCAGAGTTATGTATATATGCAATGCTTTAGAAGAATATGTAGCAGATATTGCGGCATTGTTTGCACATAGAAGAAAGGAAATTGTTTATCCAAGTATTATGAATTATTTGGGGGAAAAGGATGAAGTATAGAGTTATGAGAATGATGTGTATGTTTGATTTGCCAATGGAAACAGAAAAAGAGAAAAGAGCTTATCGGATTTTTCGAAAAAATATTATTAGAGAAGGATTTTATATGATGCAATATTCTATATATGTTAGAACTTGTCCAAATCGGGATTTTTGTAAACGTCTTCAAAAACGTATTGAGAAATTTTTGCCTGAAAATGGAAATGTTCGTTTACTAATTGTGACTGAAAAACAATATGAAGATATGAAGTTGCTAGTTGGCTGTAAAAACCAAACGGAAAGTAAAATAGGAGAAAGGAGGTTTATAGTTATATGAATTTGACAATAAGATATGAGAACAAAGAATATATGCTAAATTTATTGCCTTTTTCACAATTATGTGGTGAAAATATGATAGCAAAAGAAAATATTGTAAATGCATTACATAATTATTTTGGAAATGGGAAAATTTTAAGTCAGAAAAATTGTGAAATATTATCAGAAGGACATGAAGTTGGTAAAAAATATTTTAAAGTAAGTCTTATTAGAGAACGGGAGGATATTATTAAGGAAATATCAATGACAAAAACAAGTATGATGATGAAATATTTTGAAACACAAATTAGTGATTTTTCTGCAAATGTAGAATTGGAAAAAATTGCTTTACATATGGAGAAAATATATAAAGGCATAAATAGTAAAATAGCCACATCACTTGGAGGAATTGCATTTGGTTATAAAATGAATGATTTGGTGAATATGCTTCAAAAAACAGTAGTTATGTTAGATGATGATAGAGAATTAAAGGAAATAGGAAATTGGGAATTGCTTATGGTTTATTTGAATTTACAGAGGGAACTGCAAAAGGACGATGGCGAAAAAAGACTGATTATTTTAAAAAATATAGAAACGTTATTGACTGCAAGAGAATATAAAGAGTTTTGTGTATTTATAAAAAGGTATATCAAGGAAACTTCTGTTTGGATAATATTGTCAATAATATTAAATGAATACGTTGATTTTTCCGTGGAGTATTTTCATGGGATAAATGTTGTTAATGATGGAGTTTTTTGTTTTCCGACAAAGGAACGTTTAGAAGAATTCCTCGAAAGAAATTATCCGTCGAATTTGTTTCGAAATAAGAATGTAGATAAACTTATGTGTGAAATTGTACATAAAATTGGCAAATCAAATAACAGTATATTATTTGATTCATTTGTTATTCTTAAATTATTGAATAAAACATTATGTATTAATCAAGGGGAGATATCTGGCTTGAATAGTATGGAGTATGAGTTTTTGCACGATAGTGATTTTTGAAATAGTGTTGCGATTATTAAATATGTAATATATAATTATAATAGTATTAAAAGTGAAAGGGGGCAAATTTGATGTTTTAGTACCTGGAAGAATTGAGTTATCGTAAAACCAATTTTGCGGAGCGTATGCCAGTTGTAGGTTTTAGTACCTGGAAGAATTGAGTTATCGTAAAACCAATATTTTTATAACATTAAAGGGTAATAGTTTTAGTACCTGGAAGAATTGAGTTATCGTAAAACATTGCAAAGCAAAATACCCGTATACCTTGGGTTTTAGTACCTGGAAGAATTGAGTTATCGTAAAACTTTTTTGTAGTATGCAGTGCCAGACACAGGGTTTTAGTACCTGGAAGAATTGAGTTATCGTAAAACTTTATTATTTGCGACGATACCGAGAGGACTGTTTTAGTACCTGGAAGAATTGAGTTATCGTAAAACTGCATAGCGACACACCACAAGGAATGTTGTGTTTTAGTACCTGGAAGAATTGAGTTATCGTAAAACAGGCAGATACAACATCAAAAAACACCGGAGTTTTAGTACCTGGAAGAATTGAGTTATCGTAAAACACGGCAACCGCTTGACGAGTGCATACGAGAGTTTTAGTACCTGGAAGAATTGAGTTATCGTAAAACTAGGATAGTTAGGGCTAGTAACTATGACGGGTTTTAGTACCTGGAAGAATTGAGTTATCGTAAAACTGTTCGAACGTGTCGCAACTGGTACGGCATGTTTTAGTACCTGGAAGAATTGAGTTATCGTAAAACTGTTGGAAGTTATAAAGATGTTCAATCACGTTTTAGTACCTGGAAGAATTGAGTTATCGTAAAACAATGTGGTTGTCGAATATCGAGACCAAGATGTTTTAGTACCTGGAAGAATTGAGTTATCGTAAAACAAATAAAAAGAGATGGCACGGAAAGAGAAAGTTTTAGTACCTGGAAGAATTGAGTTATCGTAAAACTTTGACTAAAACGGCTATACTTAGACGTAGTTTTAGTACCTGGAAGAATTGAGTTATCGTAAAACTCAAGTATTGTTTTGTTTGGAAAGGCAATGTTTTAGTACCTGGAAGAATTGAGTTATCGTAAAACTGAGAAATTATACAGAGGATGGAAAGCCAGTTTTAGTACCTGGAAGAATTGAGTTATCGTAAAACAAGAATAAGTTAGGAAATACTTCAATATCAGTTTTAGTACCTGGAAGAATTGAGTTATCGTAAAACCGTAACATTCTGTCCATCATAGCGATAAAGTTTTAGTACCTGGAAGAATTGAGTTATCGTAAAACAGGACGGCGGCAGAGTAGAATTTTAGGAGGGTTTTAGTACCTGGAAGAATTGAGTTATCGTAAAACTTTGCCACAGCATCAACACCATCGGCTGAGTTTTAGTACCTGGAAGAATTGAGTTATCGTAAAACTATCTTCCACTTACAATTATGTAACTGACCGTTTTAGTACCTGGAAGAATTGAGTTATCGTAAAACCGAACTGGTTGCAGCCGCAGCCAATACGTGTTTTAGTACCTGGAATAATTGAGTTATTGAAAAACTATGATTAAGGATAAAGAGGCACTAAAGAAATTTGGTTAGTGTAAAATTTATGAAGTTCAATATAATAGCAATTATTATTTTTGTATCAAAGAACGCATTATAGATATACAAATGATAAACAATAATATTTTATATATAGAGTAGAAAAAAAGAAAGAGAGGAATACACTATGGAAAGTATTTTAACGGCATTGCTATCTTCTGCTGCTTTGACAGCAGTGTTTATGAAACTATTTAACAATCATGATAGAAAGAAGAATCATCTTATAGAAGAAGCTAAAGAAAGAAGAAAAGTATTGCGTGAGATTTCAAGACAACTTGAACCTGTAAAAAAATACAATAAAAATGCCAAAGGTATATTAAGAGAGTTAAAGTTGTGTCTTAATGCATATGGTAGAAATTCTTCAATGGAGGATATAAGTGATTTGCTTAGAGATGTACATATTTGGAACGAAATAGAAATAATGGAAAATGAATGGAAACAAAAAGATAAACTAGTTGATCAAAAGGAGTGGTTTCAAAAACATAAGGAAAAGTTATTGAAATATGTGGGGTGTTTAATAGAATTTCAAACTGAAATTATTAAAAAAGAAGTAACGACTAGTTATATGGGGGTGGCTTTAATAATTATATATTTTTTTCCAATAGCATATGCTATTGGGAGTTCATGGAGTAATGATGTGAATATATCATTTTATGATATATTTAGTGTAATAACTGTATTAGGATATAGTTATATATTAGTATGCTTACCTTTAGTTACTGAAAAATTGAGTTTAAGTCAGGGAAATTTGCTTATCATATGTTCTTATATAGCAGGAATTGCTTTTTATGTAGTTGCGTGCTTTTTTGTCTTTTTGCAATGTGGTGTAGAAAAGAATATTATTGGTTGGATAGGATTCCTAGCACTTGTAATTACTATTATTGCTATGGTAATGTATAATAGGCAAATGCGTGGTATTAATGTGTATAGGAATGCTATTGTTAGGATAATGGGATATGATATAATGAGTATTGTATGTACGAATAAAGGAATGAAGCGGTTTTGCCGTTCTGCGTCAACTAAAAAAATAAATCTCAAAGTAAAAATAATTGACTTGAAAAGTGATAAAATGGGAGTGGTTAATCAAATTAAGCAGAATAATATCAATGATGAGAGCTATATTAAGGCTTTTAAAAGGTTAAAATATAGATATGAGAAAAAAAGAGGATTAAAAGATACTGTTCAAACATTGCTTGCTCAAAATCCAAAATACTGCAGGTCATTTACTGTTTATGATGGTAAAATATATATTGGAAGAAAGCAGATAAAGAAATTGATAAAAGGCATGTGATATATATAATTTAAAAATGAGAACATTCCAACTGAAAGAAGGTGGCTGCTATGGGATTTTTCAAGAAAAGAGAAAAGGCTGCGCCAAGTGGGGATTTTGACAGAGAAAACGAAAAGCCCATTATTAAAGCGAGCATTTGCAATGGGGAGCAGATTGCTGGATTTAAAAATATTCATACAGGCAAAATGAGAGAAATTATGCTGATAAAAACGTCGGCTGATTTGGAATATTTCAAGACTATGTATGGAATTGAAACGGAAATCGAAAAAGAGTATTAATCGAGGTGTTGTTTTTATGCAAAAGAACAAAAAGCGGGCACATCCGGCATTTATCAGGGAAGATGAAGGAATGCAGTTAGTGTATGTGCCGGATTTTGCGATTTTTACGGAAGGTCATGATTTGGTAGATGCAATTGAAATGGCACGGGATGCTATTGGCATGACAGGAAAAGCATACGAGGAAGACGGGAAGGAATTGCCGGAACCGTCAGATTATGAAGAAGCAATAACGAGGGCGGAATTGATAAAAAGTGATTTCGATTATACGAAGGGCTATCTTACCTTGGTTGATGTGGATTTTCAACTATTTGACAGAGCTTAATTGGTCCACCTCAAATTAGTCTTATACTGCTTAAAATACTGCGATGTTTCATCATTCAGTGCACCAAGAATATTGTGATAAATAGGGGCAATTACGAGAATCAAATTTTTCTTGCCATCTGTCAAAAATGTGCAACATAAAAGGGAGCCACAGAGTGACTTCCCCAGTGCAGTCCGAAAACATACACCTTTCTCGACACATGTACTATACTATATACTTAGAAAAAAATGCAAGCAAAAATTCTAATCTGATAACATACCTAAACGGTTATTTGATTTTGTATCTATGATAGTATCCATAACTTATATTCATTTATACGCTTTCCTTCATTTGAAAAATTATGTATCTGATATAACAGTATAGGAATAACAGTGCAATAAAAAGATATAACTACACAATTAAAATATATGTTATTTTAGCTTCTTTAGATTGGTTACGCTCTTATTGCCACCATTCCCCAAAACATGCTGCACTAACGATCAATGAAAGTAAGTAATATGTTATAAATTTACTTGGTGGGATGTTTATTGGATAGTAGAGCGTGGTAGAATGAAGCCATCAAAAGGGAAGAAAGGGGTAATTACATGGCAAGCTATGAAGATAAACAAACAAAGAAATATATGGAATATCATGATGGAATTTATTTTGATATAGGTTGTGTGCTCGGCACATTGTGTCATACTCTTTTTACATTTCGCTGGGGCGAAATACATTACATCATGTTTTTCGCCGCTATACTTGCAACAATATACTCACTTATCCAAACGCATCGACGCAATTCATATGCTCCTTACAGAGACAAAAAGATAGAAGGGTTTGATATATTTTGTATTCTTCTTGGTATTGTATTGACGATTCTCGTTATTTACAAAATACGCTTATACTAAAAATCCCTCAGCAGTTTTGTCACTATAAAGGTGCTGAAGTCATTTTCACCCACTCCCAATTCATATTTCAAGACCATGTATGGAATGGAAACAGAAATCGAAAAAGAGTATTAATGACGTTTGCTTAATTGTAAATTATGATGGGAAAGAAACTCAGAATTTGACATAGTAGACAGAGGAGGGAAATTCTATGTTTAGTTATTATAGTAAACAGGAAAGAAAATACCGTGGTTTTCATTCGTATTTTTATTGTGGTATTGGTTTCATTCTTGGGATTTTAATTCATGCGTTGTTTACATGGCGTTTTGGTATGATGCATTACATTTTCTTTTTTGTTGCGGTATTTGAGGTTATATATGCTTTGGTTCAAATGTATCGGTATCGGTCATATGCCCCATTTGAAGGCGGAAAAACAACCGGTAAGAAAAAAATATGTGGTTTTGATAAATTTACTATTATTTTTTGTATGCTGGTTGCAATTATTATGATTTACAAAATGCCTTTTTACTAAAAATCTCTCAGTGGATTTGCTGCAATAATGTAAACGGAAAGGACTGAGTAATATGGCTGCGGCATTAAACGAAGATTACCAGAGAACTTTACATGAGCAGAAAAAAGAAGTTCATGAACTTGTAATGGCTGGGTTAGAACAGATAAAAGAGGGAAAGACAAAAGACTTTAATACTGTGTGTGCTAGATTGGAGAAGAAATACAGAGATGAGGCAACATCAAATTAGTACCTAGATGAAAAGGGCTTTTTTTACTTGGCAAATACAACTTATATGTTGTATTCTATGATTAGAAAAAAGAAAGAGAGGATTATAGATGACACTGCACAGTTATTACTCTAATTCTGGTAAAGATTTAATACTAGATTATATAAATAATTTGCCAGAGAAAGAAAAGATACAAAATTAGTTCGAAAAAGAGCATCAGAATTAGGAGGACAATTAGGTAAAAAATTTATATAAAGGAGGTCACGAGAAATGCCATTTGATAAGATTAATGTAAAAAACGAAATTGAGAAACAAAAACAGGATGATCCGGAATTTAGAAAGGCATGGGAAGATTCGCGTGCCGAGTATAGACTCATAGGAGAAATGATTTCTTTACGGAAACAAGAAAATATAACACAAAAAAATAGCCTTATTAACAGGAAATAAACAGCACGTAATTTTATGGATTGAGAGAAAGGAGCACCTATGCCTACTTACCAAACCCTAACCGAAGGACTATACAACACAGCCGTTGGCAAATCATTTCTCGTGAAAGGAATTGAATACATAAAAATGAACGAAGCACTTCTTATGAGAAAAGACACGGGAACGTATTACACATATGGCATTGATTTTGGGAAAATGCCGGGTTTCTAAAGAAGTTAAAAAAATCTGTTCCGGTCGTTACGTCTGGAAAGTAGCAATATGAAGGTGAGCAATAGTGTATTGAAATTGGAGGAATTTCATGGATACAAGAAAAAGTGACGCAATTTACGAAATACTATTACAAAAAGGCTTTGCCGAAAGTCTGTGCCGGGAGATTGCATACAAATATATGAATACCGATTATACAGCGACACGAATGCTCGGCTATTTGTACCGCATGACCGAGCTAAAAGAAGAACAGCTTGTCGACGAAATGATAGCAATCTTAGAAGACAGAGACCGAATCATAAAAAAACATGAGATGGAACAGGCACAGGCAGCCATCAATCGGATTTATAATGAAGGGCTGGAATAAATTAGTTTCATTTTCTGGCTAAGATTACAGCGAAATATTTTTTTAATAAAAGAAGATATGTTATATATTTTGCTCCAGATGCAACGCAAATCTTCACAAAATATTAAAAGCGTTGTCATACAGGGCTTCAGGTGGATGTCAGAAAAAGTATGCCCTGCCCCCCCAAATGCATTACAAGAACTAGTTTATATACGGTGTTAGATATCAATTTTTCAGGATTCCAGTAAATCATCAAGAAAACGGTTGCGATAAGTGGGTACAAACACGTGGGTATCGAGCATGTGTATTTAACATGCCGATACCCTTACGCGTTTGTTTAACGGGAGTGCCCACTTAACGTACCCGTTTTCTTGATAATTTACGGAACATGAAAAAATGCCATCTTGTAAAATTTATACAAATCCCATATAATATAAATACAAAATTATAAAGGAGGTCAATTATGGGTTGCGCAAAAATGAAGAAGTTACTTTGCCACGGACTGGCTGTGGCGATGGTTGTGTCATTAACGGCCACGGCATCGGACAGCAGTGCGGCAGCAAAGAAAGCAAAACCTGCGAAGAAAACAATTACGATTGAGCAGGGAAAATCAAAAAAGATTGTGGTAAAGAATAAGAAGAAAAAAGCAAAATACAAATTTACCGCATCAAACAAAAAAATTAAAGTTTCAGCTTCCGGCAAGGTGAAAGCAGTAAAAGTCGGAACTGCCAAAGTTACGGTGAAGGAAAAGTATAAGAAAAAGACAAAGAAAATCGGAACCGTAAAGATTATTGTAACAAAGAAAAAGACAGTTAAGGTAACGAAGGCACCGGTGCAGACGGATCAGCCGACAAATCAGCCGACAAGCACACCATCGGAGAAACCACAGGTGACCAAAGTGCCGATTAAGACGCCGGAACCGGTTGCGTCGGAAGTATACAGTAACTATTTTGAAGACGGGGACCTCAAAGGATTTGCACCGATTGGTGGCAAACTGGAAGTTTCCAATTCACAGAACTACACAGAAGGCGGTATGAACAGTCTTCTTGTGAAAGACAGAACGAGTGAAACAGATGGTGCAAAACTTCCAATTTCCGAGTATGTGATTGCCGGTGAGCATTATCAGTTTAGCGTTGTTGTAAAGCAGGATACCGGAAAAAGCCAGAAGATTGCACTTCGTATGACTTATACTGACCAGAATGGAATGGCAAGAGACGTTACGCTGATTTCAAATGCAGATGCAGGAAAAGCATGCACAAGCGGTAAATGGACTACGCTCAAAGGTGAAATTACGATTCCGAAAAATCAGGGCGATGCAGCGATGACACTCACCATGACTACCGCGACGGATTCATTCCTTGTGGATGATGTTATCATTAGTGGAAAAGCACAGAATGATGTGTATAAAGTTACAGATGCACAGTACGAGGAGATGCTTGAAAATAGTGTGTACTCAACCGGAAATAACGCAAGAATCAAGAAAGTAATCCAAAATGCGAGAGACGGAAAAGACGTCACGCTTGCCTACATTGGTGGTTCCATTACAGAGGGCGCATTGGCAAAACCAAACAGCATGTGTTATGCGGAAGTTTCGGCAAAAACATTTGGTGTGAAATATGGAAAGAACAATGGAGAAAATGTTCACTTTATTAATGCCGGAATGAGCGGAACGCCATCCGATATTGGTGTGGTCCGTTACAATCGTGATGTGATTGACCGTTTACCGGAAGGAAGCGATCATCCGGATGTGCTGTTCATTGAATTTGCCGTAAATGATTATGGTACGGCAACTGCAGGCAAAGGTTATGAAGGACTGATTCGTCAGGCGTTGAAATCCGGATCTGCTGTTGTGCTTGTATTCTCAGTATTTCAGAAGGCGAGTGGCGGTGTTGTCTGTGAAAACGATTATCGCCCATTTGGTACGCATTATGATTTACCGATGATTAGTATGGGAAATGCGATTTCGTCTTATTTTGATGGAAATGACCAGAAAGCGTTTTATAAATGGTACTTTGGTGATTCCCTGCATCCAAACAACACCGGTTATCAGTTGATGGCAGACTGCATTACACGCATGTTTGATAAGATGGACAAAGAAACGGCAGAAGAAGATAATATCACCGATATGGATGCGATGGCACCGGTTAAGTCATCTGCTTACCAGGGAATGAAGATGTTGGATTCCAAGACTGATGTTACAAAGGACAATGCAATTACATCATTTACTTCCGGCGGATTTAATCAGAATGATAATGCAACGGGCTCTTTCCAGTACGAGTATAAGGGACAAAAAGGTGCGGCATGGTTCCCGGATAACTGGATGCATACGTCAACAAGCGGCACGGACGCTTTGAAATTAAAAGTAAAATGTAAAGCACTTACGTTAATTTACAAATTGAGCAATTCAGTGGAATATGGTTCTGCCGATTTGTATGTAGATGGCAAACTTCAAGCAACTCTGAGTGGTTATGATACCAGCGGATGGAACAACGGTAAAGTATATGTAGCCATCGAAGAGGATGCCGAGGCAGAGCATACAATTGAACTTCGCATGAATGATGAAAGTGAATCAAAGAAGTTCACCCTGATGGCAATCGGATATAACTAGATAGTTGAAAGGAAGAAAAACCTGTGGTACACTATGGTTGAAAATGAAGCAAGGATATGAGAATTATGATGTACACAGGAAAACAGCTAAGGGCACTTGTGATGCCTCTTATGTTTGAGCAGTTTTTAAATGTAATGGTCGGCATGGTGGATACGCTGATGGTTTCCAAGGCGGGAGAAGCAGCGGTATCCGGCGTGGCACTTACGACTAATATTAATCTATTGATTATTCAGGTAATGGCGGCACTTGCGACAGGAGGTGCCGTCGTTTGCAGTCAGTACAACGGACGGCGTGATACAAAAGATGCTGCTTATGCGGCAGGACAGTTGGAAACGGTGTTGTTTATTTTCTCCATGGCAGCAGCGTTTATTTGTGCTGTTTTTGGAAAACAGATGTTACCGGCAATCTTTGGAAGTGTAGAAGATTCGGTTATGCACAGTGCATGGATTTATATGTTTGTAACGGCACTTTCTTATCCATTTCTTGGAATTTATAATGCGGGAGCCGCCATTTTCAGAAGTGTGGGAAACAGCAAGGTCAGTATGGGACTCAGTGTGTTAATGAATGCGATTAATATTGCGCTGAATGCGGTTTTGGTGGCACTCGGCTATGGGGTGCTTGGTGTGGCTCTTGCAACGCTTGTGAGCCGCGTTGTCTGTGGAATCTGTATGACCGTTTTGGTTGCCCGCCCGTATAATCCTTTGCAGATAAAGAAATTTTCTTCGCTGCTTCCGAATAAAAAAATGATTCTTCGGATTCTCCGTATCGGAATTCCAAGCGGTATTGAAAATAGCATGTTTCAGGTCGGAAAATTAATGGTAGTAAGTATGATTACATCATTTGGAACGGCGGCAATCGCGGCCAATTCAGTCAGTTATTCCATTATTGAATTTCCCAATATTCCGGGGATGTCGATGGGGCTTGCCCTGATTACCGTGGTGGGAACCTGCCTTGGAGCCGGTGAGGTGGCACAGGCAAAAAAATACACGAAAAAACTGATGTTGTTTGCTTATCTGGGAGATTGGATCATGAATCTAGTTTTGTTTGTATTTGCCGTTCCGATTGTATCGGTATTTTCTCTTTCGCCGGAAGCAACCCGGATGGCGGCGGAGGTGCTTCGCTGGTTTAGTACAATTGCTGTTTTTATCTGGCCACTCAGTTTTACCCTGCCAAATGCATTGCGGGCAGCAGGCGATGTGAAATTTACGATGCTGACAGGAATTATTTCCATGTGGCTGTTCCGCGTGCTTTGCAGTTATTTACTTGCGGTGGTATGTAACATGGGTATTTTAGGCGTGTGGTTTGGTATGTTTATTGACTGGGCGGTCCGCTCGCTGTTATTTGCTGTGAGATATTTGTCCGGGCGCTGGCAGATGAAAAAAGTGATTTAAGATATTTACTGATTTTAAGGAGAACTGGTTATGATACAAGAAATTGCACCAAAAAAGTTTGATAATGCTTATCATGCAAAAAGTCCAAAACCGGATGATTTTGTGCTTGTTTTTCGTGGACATGGGAAACCGGATGACAGGGTTTTGTGCCGTATTGAAGATGGAAAAATTGTGCTTCCCACCTGCAGTGAATTGGGGTGTGAAAAGCATTTATTACAATATTTATTTTCAATTGATGAAACCTGTTATTTTCTTTATATGCCGGGGGATTTATCAGCGGGTTTGTTTATATCAGACATTTTTTCTTTTTCCTATGAACCAATTCGGAGCCTTCGTAGAAATGCCCCGGTATACACCTGCTTTGCCGGGATGACAGGGTATCATTTGTATGTTTGGTACCGCGATAATGTTTTCTGTGGCCGCTGTGGAACAAAAACCGTGCATGATAAAAAGGAGCGGATGAAGAGGTGCCCGCATTGTGGAAATTTGATTTTTCCAAAGATTGCCCCGGCGGTGATTATCGGGTTAATTTATGAGGATTCTATTTTGATTTCCACGTATGCAGACCGTCCCTACAAAGGGCGTGCGCTGCTTGCCGGTTTCTGCGAAATTGGTGAGACACCAGAGCAGACGGTCGTTCGTGAGGTGCAGGAAGAAGTGGGGCTTCGTGTGAAAAATATTCGTTATTTTGACAGCCAGCCGTGGGGATTTGATTCGAATCTTTTACTTGGTTATTACTGCGAAGTGGATGGCGGTACTTCGATTATAATGGACGAAACGGAACTTGCAACGGCACGCTTTGTTAAGCGGGATAAAATTGAAGAAGATAAAAATCTTTTAAGCCTTACGGCAACGATGATTGACCGGTTTCGCAAAGGACTGGAATAGCTTTTTTATGGCGGCTCATTGACCCGGTGGCTGCATGGCTTCTTTTGTGGGTGATTTTTGCAGCGGTCTTAAATGCGTCGGTGTGGTGGATGAAAAAACAGAAACGAACAAATGTTCATTTTTTTCGTTGCAATACAATTTTCAATGTGCTATACTTGTATCACGAGTAGTGAACGACCTATGGATAGGGAATGAATCATATGATTTGTTCCCTATGTTGTTATAGCAATTCATCCAGACGGAGGTGGACAAATAAACGATGGACCATTTCGTATTACATTCCGAATATCAGCCGACCGGTGACCAGCCGCAGGCAATTGATGCTCTTGTGAAAGGCTTTCAGGAAGGAAATCAGTTTCAGACACTTCTTGGTGTTACCGGTTCCGGTAAAACTTTTACGATGGCAAATGTGATTGAAAAATTGAATAAGCCGACGCTTGTGATTGCACATAATAAGACACTGGCGGCACAGCTGTATGGGGAATTTAAAGAATTTTTCCCGGAGAATGCGGTAGAATATTTTGTGTCATACTATGATTATTACCAGCCGGAAGCCTATGTGCCTTCGACGGATACCTATATAGAAAAGGACTCGGCAATCAATGACGAAATTGATAAGCTGCGCCATTCGGCGACAGCGGCACTGACTGAGCGCAGTGATGTGGTTATTATTGCGAGTGTTTCCTGCATTTATGGACTGGGTAGTCCAATCGATTATCAAAATATGACGGTCTCCCTGCGTCCGGGCATGGAAAAGGATAGGGATGAGGTGATTCGGCGTCTGATTGATATACAGTACACGCGTAATGATATGGATTTTCATCGTGGCACATTTCGTGTGCGTGGTGATGTAGTTGAGATTTTTCCGGCATCGGCAAGTGACCGTGCGATTCGGGTTGAGTTTTTTGGGGATGAAGTGGACAGGATACAGGAAATTGATGTTGTGACCGGAGAGGCGACGGCGGACTTAGAGCATATGGTTGTTTTTCCGGCATCTCATTATGTAGTGGCGCCGGATAAGATGGAGCGTGCGATTGCGGGAATTGAAAAAGAACTGGATGAGCGCGTGAAGTATTTTAAGAGTGAGGATAAATTGATTGAGGCGCAGCGGATTTCCGAGAGGACACATTTTGATGTTGAGATGTTACGGGAGACCGGTTTTTGTTCCGGCATTGAGAATTATTCCATGCATTTGAACGGGCTGCAGCCGATGGAAACGCCGATGACTTTGATGGATTATTTTCCGGATGATTTTTTGATTATTGTGGACGAGTCGCATATTACGATTCCACAGATTGGCGGGATGTTTGCCGGGGACCAGTCGAGGAAATCTACGCTTGTAGAATATGGATTCCGCCTGCCTTCTGCCAAAAGTAACCGCCCTCTGAACTTTGAAGAATTTGAGGGGCATATTAATCAGATGATGTTTGTTTCGGCAACGCCTTCGACGTATGAGACAGAGCATGAGCTGCTTCGTACCGAGCAGATTATTCGTCCGACGGGGCTGTTGGATCCGGAACTTGATGTAAGACCGGTTAAAGGACAGGTGGATGATTTACTCGGAGAGATTCGAAAGGTTACCGAGAAGAAGGGAAAGGTTCTCGTTACGACGCTGACAAAACGAATGGCAGAGGATTTAACAAAATACTTAAAAGAAGTCGGGGTGCGCGTGCGGTATCTGCATTCGGACATTGATACGCTGGAGCGTTCAGAAATTATCCGCGATATGCGTCTGGATGTGTTTGATGTCTTAGTCGGAATTAACCTGTTGCGAGAGGGACTTGATATTCCGGAGATTCAGTTGGTGGCGATTCTGGATGCGGACAAAGAAGGTTTCTTACGTTCGGAAACTTCTTTGATTCAGACGATTGGACGTGCGGCACGAAACTCGGAAGGACATGTTATTATGTATGCGGATAAGATTACCGATTCCATGCGTACGGCAATTGATGAAACCGAGCGGCGCCGCAAGATACAAAAAGAATATAATGAAGAACACGGCATTGTGCCAAAGACAATTCAGAAGGCGGTGCGCGATCGAATCCGTATTTCAAAGAAAGCAGGTACGGATATTACGGAAGAAGAGAAAGATCCGGAATCCATGAGTTTTGAGGAATTGCAGCGTCATATTGCTAAGATGATGAAACAGATGAATCAGGCAGCGGCTGAGTTGAATTTTGAAAAGGCTGCCAAACTGCGTGACCGGATGATTGAATATAAAAAGCATTTAGAGGAAATCCGCAGTGAACTTTAGAAGCAAAAAAGCGATGGAGGTTAGTATGGATACAAAGCGAGAAATACGGATACGAGGTGCCAAAGAGCATAATCTTCAAAATATTGATTTGGATATTCCAAGAGATAAATTTGTGGTGTTGACCGGTTTAAGCGGTTCCGGAAAGTCATCGTTGGCGTTTGACACCATTTATGCCGAAGGACAGAGAAGATATATGGAGTCATTATCTTCTTATGCCAGACAGTTTTTAGGTCAGATGGAGAAGCCGGATGTAGAGAGCTTAGAAGGACTTCCACCGGCAATTTCGATTGACCAGAAATCGACGAATCGTAATCCACGTTCTACGGTAGGGACGGTTACGGAAATTTATGATTATTTCCGTCTTTTATATGCCAGAATTGGAATTCCTCATTGCCCGAAGTGTGGCAGGGAAATCCAAAAACAGTCGGTAGACCAGATGGTGGATGAAATTATGAAATTGCCGGAGCGTACGAAAATTATGCTGCTTGCCCCGGTTGTGCGTGGCCGCAAAGGAGAGCATGTAAAAGTATTAGACAAGGCAAAGCGCAGCGGTTATGTGCGCGTTGTCGTGGATGGTAATTTGTATTCACTGGATGAAGAAATCAAGTTAGAGAAAAATAAAAAACACAACATTGAAATTGTAGTGGACAGACTTTCGATTCGGGAAGGAATTGAAAAGCGAATGACCGATTCCATTGAGACGGTGCTTAAGTTAGCTGATGGCTTATTGGTTGTCGATGTGGTTGGAGGAGAAAAAATTTCTTTCAGTCAGAGTTTTTCCTGCCCGGACTGTGGAATTAATGTGGATGAAATTGAGCCGCGTAGTTTTTCGTTTAACAATCCATTTGGTGCGTGCCCTGAATGTCATGGAATCGGTTACCGGATGGAGTTTGATGAGGATTTGATTATTCCGGATAAGACGCTTAGTATTGCGCAGGGAGCGATTGCGGCACCGGGATGGCAGTCTGTGGTAAATCCGGATAGCTACAGCCGTGCAATTTTGGATGCGATGGCAGAGTTTTATGGATTTGATTTAGATACACCGTATGGCGAATATCCGGAGGATGTTCATGACTTAATCTGGTATGGAACCGGCGGTCAGCGTGTGGAAGTTCATTATACCGGCAGACATGGACACGGTGTTTATAATATCGCGTTTGAGGGACTGCTTGGTAATTTGCAGAAGCGATATCGTGAGACCGGCTCGGAGACTACGAAGCAGGAATATGAGTCATTTATGCAGATTACGCCCTGCCACGTCTGCGGCGGCAAGCGGTTGAAGAAAGAATCCCTTGCGGTTACGGTGGGGGATAAAAACATTGCAGAAATTAGTGAATATTCCATTATTGATTTGAAGAAATTTATGGATGAATTGACATTGACCGACAGACAAAAGCAGATTGGACGTCTGGTGTTAAAGGAAATTCGTTCCCGCCTGGGATTTTTGGTGGATGTTGGTCTTGATTATTTATCACTGGCACGTGCGACGGCTACACTTTCCGGTGGAGAGGCACAGCGAATCCGCCTGGCGACACAGATTGGTTCGGGACTTGTCGGTGTGGCTTATATTTTGGATGAGCCGAGTATTGGTCTGCATCAGCGGGATAATGACCGGTTGATTGCTACGTTAAAGAAACTTCGTGACCTTGGTAATACGCTGATTGTCGTGGAACATGACGAGGATACCATGCGTGAGGCGGATTATATTGTGGACATCGGACCGGGGGCAGGAAAAAATGGCGGACATGTAGTTGCGTGCGGTACGGCAGAAGATTTGATGAAAGTGCCGGAGTCGATTACAGGTGCTTATTTAAGTGGGAAAAAGCAGATTCCTGTGCCGGCAAAGAGACGCAAACCGACAGGTTATCTGAAAGTAAAAGGTGCCAGCGAAAATAACCTGAAAAATATTAATGTCAAGATTCCTCTGGGGGTAATGACCTGCGTGACCGGTGTCTCCGGTTCCGGGAAGAGTTCTCTTGTGAATGAAATTTTGTGTAAGAGTCTGACCCGCACATTAAATCGGGCACGCTGTATACCGGGAAAGCATAAAGGAATTGAAGGCGTGGAGCAGTTAGATAAGGTAATTAATATTGACCAGTCTCCGATTGGACGAACCCCTCGTTCAAACCCGGCAACTTATACCGGTGTATTTGATATGATACGAGATTTATTTGCTTCGACACCGGATGCGAAAGCAAAAGGATACAAGAAAGGGCGTTTTAGTTTTAATGTGAAGGGCGGCCGTTGTGAAGCATGCAGTGGTGACGGTATATTGAAAATTGAGATGAACTTCCTTCCGGATATTTATGTCCCTTGCGAAGTTTGCGGTGGAAAGCGGTATAATCGTGAGACACTGGACGTTAAGTATAAGGGAAAAAGTATTTATGATGTGTTAGATATGACAGTAGAAGATGCCCTTGAATTTTTCCGAAATATTCCGACGATTCACCGCAAGATTCAGACGTTGTATGATGTGGGATTGTCATATGTCAAATTAGGGCAGCCATCGACTACGTTGTCCGGTGGTGAGGCTCAGCGCATCAAGCTTGCGACAGAATTGAGTAAGAGAAGTACCGGGCGGACTATTTATATTTTGGACGAGCCGACGACAGGACTTCATTTTGCGGATGTTCATAAGCTGATTGAAATTTTGCAGCGGCTGACCGAAGGCGGTAATTCGGTAGTTGTTATTGAACACAATCTGGATGTGATTAAGACGGCAGATTATATCATTGATATGGGACCGGAAGGCGGTGACCGCGGCGGTACGGTTGTTACGCAGGGAACGCCGGAACAGGTAGCTGACTGCGAAGAATCCTATACGGGTTACTATATGAAAAAGATGTTGAAGGAGAATTAGGATGTATTCATTTTTTGCAATGATGGCGCGCATGAAAAATATTGAGCGATGGGCACTTATGCGAAATTCTATTCAGGAAAATATTAGTGAACACTCGCTGGAAGTTGCGATGTTAGCGCACGGACTTTCACTCATAGCCAATGAGAAATTCGGAAAACACGTGGATTCCAATGAAATTGCTCTCATGGGAATGTATCACGATGCGAATGAAATCATTACCGGAGACATGCCTACGCCTGTCAAGTATTATGATGATGATATCAAAGAAGCTTATAAACGGGTGGAGTATGTTGCGAGTAAAAAGATGGTGGATAAACTGCCGGATTATATGAAAAAGCATTATGAGAAATTGTTTTTCCCGCAGGAGGACAAAGCATATGAGTGGCGTCTTGTGAAAGCGGCAGATAAGTTATCTGCACTGATTAAATGTAAGCAGGAATTAAATTCCGGCAATCAGGAATTTAAGACGGCATACGAAACAACGAAAAAAGCACTACATGATATGAATATGGAAGAAGTTGAAGTGTTTATGCAGGATTTTCTGCCTGCCTATGATTTGACACTGGACGAATTGCAGGCAAAATAATCGGTCACACATTTTACACAGACTAAACACAGAGGGACCATTTCCGGATGTGGTTTAAAGGATAGTGAGAGTTCAGCAAATGCAGTAATGGGGCGTGTGACAAGTGTTTCAGACACGCAGATAGTGATGGAAGTTATGGATAAGCAGGATGACAAAAAGCCGGAAGCAGCAAGTGGCGGAGCTGCCGGAATCGAGGGGAATAAACCGCAGGGAACCCCACCGGCAGATGCGAAGGATGGCGGTAAAAAGAAAGGTGAGTCAAAGACTTACCAGATTGACAGCGATACTAAGATATATAAGAAATCAGGTGAGGAAAGTACGGAAATATCGGTAAGCGAAATCAATCCGGGAGACATGGTCAGTGTGGAGACGGATGGTGAGAAGGCAACAAGTATTACTGTTTCTGATATGTCTGCCATGGGGCAGCCCGGACAAAATTCGCAGGACACTTCTTCCGGCAAATAGCCGTGTCAGACCTTTTGTGTAGTATGCTTTGACTCGGGATGATTTTGGTCTGAAAGATTTTGGCTTGGAAGATGAATAAGCCGAATGGATTTGCTGCCGTCTGCTTCTTTGATAACGAGGTAGAGCGAATCGGCAGAACCGGAAAATATGGTTAAAATGTTGCTTTGCGGTGGTAATTGTAATTCGCGGAATGCAAGCAGTTTTTGCAGGGAACTGCTTTTGCATTCTCCGCGAAACAAGCCACGAGGTGTCAGAACATAAAGAGTGTTTCCAAGATTTGTGATGTGGAAATCCTCTTTTTTTTGTGCAAAACTGCCCAGTGGAAATGTGTGTGTGACCTCACCGGAGCGGATATCATAGTCGCGCAGATAAATTTCTTCGGTCGTTTTTTTTGTTTCAATCGTTAAATAATGCAAATCATAAAAAATATTTTCCCCCGGCATACCGCTTATGGAACTGCCGCCAAATGCCAGTCGTTCTAATAAATTGTATATTGTTACATTTCCGTATTGATAGGTGATGGCGATGGAAGTGCCATTACACCGGATATCTTTGATTTCATCCATATTTTGTTTGTTGTTTAAGTGGATGAGATTTATATTTTTTATGTTGCCGTTATTTCGCAGACAGACAATGGATTGCTTTACTAGTTTACTTTTTGACCATTTCTTTTTGCAGGCATAGAGAGCCCCGTTCGTATTATACGAAAAATGCTCTAGTGTTTCGGATTTCTTTATTTTCCATGATTCTACGTTAGTCGTCCAACCGGATTTTTCATCCCAGATATTTCGGATATATTGATTTTTTTTGCGAATAAACTGAGACAAAACACGTTCCGTCGGATGATAAATCAATGTCGATTCTTCTTCATCAGGAAGAGAAGTCACACAATAAGAAATGGATGTTGGTTTGTCCGCAGTTGTTTTTGATGCCGTTTGCTTTTTCTTTGTTATGGGCTTGTCCGATTCTATGTAAAAAATAAGAAGAAAAGCAGTGCAGCATAAAAAAAACAGTAACAAAAATAGTTTTGTGATTTTCTTGTTTCTTTTGAAAATTTGTATCATAATATTCCTCCTCGCTGAATTGCAAACAATGATACGGATTGCTCCGTTGTTTCACAACTTTCACAATCCTGCAAACATTCGAAATCCGCGGATTTATTGCATAAATCGCTACTTTCTCATGTTTGGCGGGTACCAAGGTCCAACCTCTTATCATGCAAGCATGAACGAGTTTGGACTTTGGTACCCTTGTATCATTGTATGCGCAGCGAGGGGAAACTATGACAGGCTATGCCATATTGTTTGCCGTTTTGTATTTATAAATCATCTCTGCGTGATTTTGTTCTTCTGTCTGGATGTGATTTAAGAGTCTTCGGATATTGCTGGCAGAAAAACGGAAAACATCATCATTATAGGTGGATGAAACGAGTTTTTCTGTTGCAATACAGTCGGTACATAAAAATTGGTCATGTTTTTTCTCTTCGGAGTTGTTACCTGCTGCGTAACTTTCGGAAGGCGTGTATCCCTCCATACCGCTGCGGGCGGCACTTACATTTGGTACATCACCCTTGAGCACCATGCCTAAGGAGTCAAAATGTTCCTGCTCCTCATCACCAATGCGGTGAAATAAGTTTTTTAGTTCTTCGTCATGGGCAGACTGCTCATAAAAGCGGTATTTGTCAACACATGCTTTCTCCTGTGTCTGTAAATCTTTGATTACGTTGGTTTCCTGTTCTGTTAATTGCATCGTAATTACCTCCATTTCCTCTGTTAGTATGCACAAAGGATGAAAAAATATTCATGACTGATTGTGATATTAAAGGATGAATTTTACCAGTAAAAATAAGAAAAACTGAGTTTGGAATGACGGGTTTGTGACAAATGTTCGCTGCTGGTTCCTTTGGATTTCAGTAATTCCGTAGAAAAACTTTGCGACTCGTGGGTTTGAGTACGTCGGTATGTGGCACTGGTAGTTTCAGTGCCCATACCGCTACGCACTCAACGAGCGAGAGTGCCCACGAGACGCAAAGCTTTTCTACGGAATTATTGAAAACAGAAAAAGTGCCAACGAACCCTTTACACAAACCCTTGTGTAAATTTAGTTGAAAGCATGGAAATAAACAGATATAATAAGATCATACAGTTTCGTTTTGGAATTATACATAGGAAGAGGTGTTCAAATGAAAAATATCATGAGACGGTGGGAAGCAGTGTTAATTTGTATGGCATTATTATTTTCCTTGTTTTCACTTCGTACAGCAGAAGCGAAAGATGAGGAAACACTGAAAACTATTTTTCCGGTCCATGTGATTCATAAGACAGGTGATGATAAAGAAAATTTTGTCATTGTAATTATGGGAGATGGCTACACGGCAGACGAACAGGACAAATTTTTACAGGATGCGAAGCAGAAAGCACAGGGAATGTTAAGATGGTCTCCGTATAAAGAGTATTCTGACCACATAAATATATATGCAGTGCAGGCTGTATCTAACGAGTCCGGAATTAGTGTGTATGGGGGCAAGAATGCAGATACTTATTTTCACGTTAAAGTCTATGGAAAAGCAGCTGGCTTTTCAAATGGTGGGGATGAGAAGGCAAAAGAACTAAGACAAGATTTGGAGCAAAATTATCTAGACAGGGGGGCTAATGTTGCAACTATTCATGTGCTGTGTAATTCAGAGGGCAGTTATGGTGCTTCAGTAAATTCCTTGTTTTCATTTTCCACTAATTCAGAGGACAATGAAGATGGGATGGTTATGGCACATGAAACAGCTCATAGTATTGGTGGATTGGGGGATGAGTACGAGAGATACACGAATAAACCAAATACTTCGGATACCTCGAATCCGGATACGATTAAATGGAGTAAAATGCTTGGATTTCGAGGAATTGGCGTCACAATGGCAGGAACAGAAACGGCATTTGCACCGAGCCGCGAATGTATGATGAGATGGCTGGGACAGCCTTTTTGTGAAGTGTGTAAAATGGAATTGGCAAGGAAGCTAAATAATACGGATTATGTCAGTAAGCCAGCAGAAATTTATGTCAGTAATCCTGAAATTTCAATTCCGCACAGTAAAACGGGAACATTAGACCGGGATAGTGAAAAATATAGAATCAGCGAGAAAAATATAACAAAGGCAAACAATACGGATTTGGAATTTCGCACCGTGGTACAAAATCTGGTAAACAGAGAGCAGCATTTGAAAATGAGCTTTCAGATTATTGGAGCCGATGGTAAAACAGTTAAGTATCAGGAAGAAAAGACTTACACGATTCCGGCACTCAGTAATTCATACAATCCGGATGAGGCAAGAGAATCACTTTCTATTGTGTTTTCGGATGTGTATGGCTTGTCAAATGGTGATAGACTGGATGGAAAAGTTATCAATGTGGATACGGGAGAAGTGTTGGCAACGGATAAAACGGCGGAGCAGGAATGGAGCAGAGTTAACATTCATTATCAGGTAAAGAATGCAGACGGGACAAGTACCTTGCTTCCTTGTGTAGATACGGCAACTGTGTATGTACCGAAAAATTCTACCTATATACTGCGAAATCCGGAATTGTCTGGATATATTTTGGCTGGAAACAGCCTGAATCAAGATGAATTGAAAGTGACAGAGGCGGATACCGATATTACATATTACTATCAGGTAAAGTCCGATCAGCCGGAGGAAACGCCAACGATGACACCAACAGTTACGCCTAGTGCGGTGCCAACAGCGACACCAACAGTTACGCCTAGCGCGGTGCCAACAGCGACGCCAACAGTTACGCCTAGTGCGGTGCCAACAGCGACGCCAACAGTTACGCCTGATGCGGTGCCAACGGCGCCCCCGACAATAACGCCCAGTGAAGCGCCGACGGTGACGCCAACAATGGCACCTAGTGCAACTCCAATAAAGCAGAAGAAGGGCTTGAAAAAAACGACAAATATTGTAGTCGTGGTAAAAGTAACAGGCAGCAAAAATACTTCAAATGTCAGCCGTTCTGTCAAAAAAGCAGTTAAAAAGGCATTGAAAAAGGCAGGCAGACAAAGAAAGAATATTACGGTCAGGCTGAAAAGCAAATCAAAGAAAAACATTACTTTGAAGCTTGATAAGTCAACCATCAGGTTTTTGGCTGCAAAAAAAGTAAAAAGTGTTCAATGGGATAGAGGAAAAACAAGAGTTACCATGAGTTTGAAAAAAATAAAAAAAGTAAACAAACGGATGAAGAAAAATGTTTATCTGCAAGTAAAAAAAGGTGTTTTGGTTACTTATTATACTCGTAAATAAAATTAATTGTTTTTTTATAATGTAAATTAGTGTATAATAATTGTTAAGGTGTTTTCGAAAGAATATTACGCATAGGAGATTGTTAAAATGATGCAGTTATCTGAGAAGACAGGTATCAAACAAAACGTTTTACAGGAAATAATTAGGCTGGCGAAGGAAAATGATGTAAAAAAGTTAATTCTTTTTGGTTCGCGTGCCAGGGGAGATTATAAAGAACGAAGTGATATAGATTTGGCGTTTTATGGAGGCAATAGCAGTCAGTTTATTTTAGCGGTGGACGAAGAAACTCCAACTTTGTTACAGTTTGACGTGCTGGATTTGGATAAACCGATTCAGGCAGAATTGCTGGACTCCATAAAACGGGAGGGAATGGTGATATATGAAAAAGTTTGATAATTTGCAGGCTGCCATTCATAATTTAAAGGACATTTATTCTTATCAGGCACCATATGGAAATGTGGAAATGACAGGGATGGTTGGCTTGTATGAGATATGTTTTGAACAAGCATGGAAAGCAATGAAAGAGATTTTAACATATCACGGTTACGCAGAGGGAGCGACAGGTTCTCCGCGTACAGTACTGAAAACGGCATATAAAGCGGGAATGATAGCAGACGAAGAATTATGGTTAAGTGCACTTACATCAAGAAATAATGTTGCACATGCATATAATCAGGCGATTGCATTAGATATTATACGTCAGGCTAAAACAAAATACTACGATATGTTTGTAGAACTAGTTAATGAGATACAGAAAAACTGGTTATAAAATTAAAAATATATTTATGCAGGAGGGATTTAGATGAACGAAAACCACACAATTACATTGCAGGATAAAAAATGGGGAATGCCGGTGCGTGTATTGACGCTGATTACTTTTTTCCTGGGAGCGTTTACGTTGGTGCAGGCAATTCTTTTGTTAAGTGAATACTATAGCAATTATGATGTATCGATGCCGGTTGTCATTTTGTTTTTGCTGATTACGCCATTTGCCTTTGTGGCGGCACTGATGTTTGCTTTTGGTGTGCACAAAATTGCGCAGGGAAATGGAGCAGATAAAAATATTATCCTTGGATTTGCGATGATGCTTTTGTTAGCAGTAGATAATTTAATTTACATACCGATTCATTACCGCGGAGACAATGGGGATCCGTTAAGTTTTATGATATTGGGTGCAATTGAGTTAATCTGTTTGATTATCTTTTTCCTGTATTATCAGAACTGGGGTAATAAGGCGCTGACATTTTGTGCCGGTGTTCTCTTAGTGCTTAGTTTTGGCTTTGAAATGGTTGAAGCTATAAGACTTTTGTGTGCGTCAGATATTACACTTACATTAGATACTTTTTATAATCTAATGAAAAAAGTGCTGAACACGCTGTTAGCAGTTCAGGCACTTCTGTTTGTCTTTGCATTGAACCCATCGGTTCGCGTTAAAGATTGATTTTTTTCATTGCGAGTGCATACTCGGCGATTTCTTTCATACGTTTTTCGTCCATGCGGTGAATGGGAGCTGAAATACTAAATGCGTATTGCGGCTTCTGTTCACCGTGTTTTATACTTGCAGCGATGCATCGCACGCCCAATTCATTTTCTTCATTATCCATAGCATAGCCGCGTTTTCTGGTTTCTTCAATTTCTTGCATAAATTTTGAAAAATCCGTGATAGTATGCTCTGTCAGTGGCGTTTTGTCACTCTTGTCCCAGATACTTTTGATTTCGTCATTTGACATATCGGCAAGCAGGGCTTTTCCGACACCGGAGCAGTAGAGTGGAATTCGTTTGCCGACCATAGACACTAGCCGCACGGAATTTTCGGATTCTTCCTTGGCGATATAAATCGCATGAATCCCATCAATCTGCACGAGATGGACGGTTTCGCCGGTTTTCGCTGCGAGTTCCCGAAGGCTTGGGCGAGCCTCTTCCACAATATCAATTTTTGAGACAAATTGGTTTGCAATATCCCATATTTTAAAACTTAAGCTGTAGCGGGATGTTTGCGTGTCCTGCCGCACATATCCCATGTAAAGAAGTGAATTTAACAGGCGGTGTACGGTTGTTTTGTTCAAAGAAACTTCTCGGCATAAATCCGACAGTCCAATCGGACCGGTCTTTGCAAGTGTTTCCAGAACAAGAAATAATTTATCAGCAACCTGAATTGGATTTTTGGATTCCATAAAAATTCTCCCTTTGTTTCTTTATATTTTACTGCTTTTTTGTTGACAATAAGAAGAAATGCAGTATAATAAAATCATGGTTCACGATGTGAAATACCGTTTCACAATGTGGAACAATAGTAGAATATCATATGATACAAAAAAAGTAAAGATAAAAATGGAGGCTATTATGAACAAGGTTTTAGAAGAAATCAAAAAAATTGGTATTGTTCCGGTTGTTGTACTTGATGACGCAAAGGATGCAGAGCCATTGGCAAAAGCATTGTGCGAGGGCGGACTTCCTTGTGCAGAGGTTACATTCCGTACCGAAGCAGCAGAAGAGTCGATTCACATCATTTCTGAAAAATATCCGGAAATGCTTGTTGGTGCAGGAACAGTTTTGACAACTGAGCAGGTAGACCGTGCAGTTGCTGCCGGTGCTAAATTTATTGTAAGTCCTGGATTTAATCCGAAAGTTGTAAAGTATTGTATCGACCGTGACATTCCGGTTACACCTGGTACACAGACACCAAGTGAGATGGAGCAGGCGATTGAGATGGGACTTGACGTCGTAAAATTCTTCCCTGCTGAGCCGGCAGGCGGTTTGAAGATGATTAAGGCAGTTGCAGCTCCTTATACAATGCTTCAGTTTATGCCAACCGGTGGTATTAATTTGAACAATGTAGAAGAGTACCTTGAGTATGACCGTATTTTAGCATGCGGCGGAAGCTGGATGGTAAAAGGTGATTTGGTAAAAGCCGGTAAATTTGATGAGATTCAGAAAATGACCGCTGATGCAGCCGCATTGGTAAAGAAAATCCGCGGTTAATTATTAAAAAGAATTTTGGAGGATGAATGAAAATGGCAAAGAAAGTAGTTACATTTGGTGAATTGATGTTGAGACTGGCACCGGAAGGATATTATCGTTTTGTACAGGCAGATACACTTGGTGCAACTTTTGGCGGTGGTGAGGCAAACGTTGCAGTTTCCCTTGCAAATTATGGTTTGGATGCAAAGTTTGTTTCAAAACTTCCTACACATGAGATTGGTCAGGCTGCTGTAAATTCTTTGAGAAAATATGGTGTTGACACAACAGATATTGTGCGCGGTGGTGACCGTGTCGGTATTTACTATTTGGAAAAAGGTGCTTCCCAGAGACCATCCAAAGTTATTTATGACCGTGCTGGTTCTTCCATTGCAACAGCTTCTAAATCGGATTTTGACTGGAAGAAAATTTTTGAAGGTGTTTCGTGGTTCCATTTTACCGGAATTACTCCTGCACTGAATGATGAAGTTGCTGAGATTTGTTTAGAGGCTTGTAAAGCTGCAAAAGAAGCAGGTGTTACGATTTCCTGTGATTTGAACTACCGCAATAAATTGTGGAGTAAAGAAAAAGCAGGTAAGGTGATGGCTGAACTTTGCCAGTATGTTGATGTATGTATCGCCAATGAAGAGGATGCCGCAGATGTATTTGGTATTACTTCCAAAGGTACAGATGTTACAACAGGTACAGTAAACCGTGAGGGTTACAAAGATGTTGCTAAACAGTTAGCAGACCGTTTTGGATTTGAGAAAGTTGCAATTACTCTCCGTGAGTCCATTTCTGCAAATGATAATAATTGGTCCGCTATGTTGTATGATGGAAAAGATTATTACTTCAGCAAGAAATATAAAATGCATATCGTTGACCGTGTAGGCGGTGGCGACAGCTTTGGCGGCGGTTTGATTTGTGCCTGCCTGAACGAGTATGGTCCACAGGAAACAATCGAGTTTGCTGTAGCTGCTTCTTGTTTGAAACACTCCATCGAAGGAGATTACAACATGGTTTCCATGGATGAAGTTTTGAAACTGGCTGGTGGCGATGGCTCCGGTCGTGTACAGAGATAATAATTACTTTTTGATTTTCCTATATAATAATGTATAAAGACAAAGGGAGCAGATTTGCTGCTCCCTTTGTCATGTCTATTTTCCTTTTGTGTAATATCCAATTTTGTAATCGGTTGTTTTTCCTTCCTCTGTCGGACTGAGCAGGACATAAAAGGAATTTTCCCCCGTGACCCACATGGATGTCCATTGTTTGGCAATCTGGTAGCAGTCCAAGGTAAGGTAGTAGATGTTATCTGTTTTGAAGTCAGTAACCTTTGTAAAGGCTTTGTCGCCATATTCAGCACGAAATACTCCTTTTTTTGAAACAAGAAGAATTTCATCCTCCCATACACCAAGTGCAAAATGGCAATTTGCATAGGATGCAGTGCCATTATCACAGGCTGCCGAACAATCGAGAGAGTATTTATTCTTTCCGTTGTAATCCTGCACTTCCACGGTGACAAGGTCCTCATTTCCTTGATAGGCAACATAACAGAGAAAATCATTTCCGGTCTGAATTGAGGAAATTGCATTGCCCCGGATACGATTCGACATTTTTTTAACAACGGTATCCGTAGATTCTGCAAAAACCAATCCCTTTTCCGGGGTGTCGTCGGATAATGAATTTACTAAATAGCGGCCGTCTGAAAGAGGAATAAAGGCTACTGCCAGGTCTTTATTTTTTTCTCCGTTTGGTGAGGCGAGAGCGGATAAATCGATTTCTCTTGCTGTTTTCCCATCTTTTGAAATGTGGAATAACAGTGGATTCAGCTCTTCATACTGCTTTTTATATTTTTCCTGGTTCGCATTATAAATAAGAGGGTTCATGCTTGTTTCCATGATTACGACATAAAGGGATTCATCGGAGGCGTACCAGGAATCATATATGTAGCCGCTTCTGTTTTTCATTGTTTTGTTTAATATGTCACTCCAATTTGTTTCAACCTCTTCAAATGAATTTTCCTTTTTCTCAAACATCATGTAAGAGACAAATTCATAAGAGTTTTTGTTGTATTTGGAGCCAAGCCACACGAGATTTTTCTTTGGATTCAACATAAGTCTGCTGTAATAATAAACATAATTGCTGTCATCCATCTGTGGGCAGTTGATAGCATTCTCTACAAATACATCGGGCGATTTTTGAGAAGGAGCATTGGTAGAGCTCTCTTCCTTTGTAACCGGCGTCGAGCCGACACCGCAGGCACACAGAAAAACTGCGATTACGGTAAAGCATGCGATAAGTTTTGTTGGTTTTTTGAATTTCATAATATGCAAAATCCTTTCTTCAATAATATCAGCGCCAAACGCTGCATTGGTGCAAAGAGGGCGGCTTTTGGCGGCTGCCATTTGCAACAGTAGATGCGAATAAGCTTTTCGTTCTTCAAAAGGCATCTGTTTAATGACTGCTTCATCGCACGAGATTTCCATGTCCTTCTGCATCAGATGCCAGGCAACCCAGCCAAGAGGATTAAACCACAGCAGCGAAAAGGCAAAGAAGGCAATTGGCTTGATACGGAAATCCTGACGGCGGATATGATATTTTTCGTGAGCAAGCAAAAATTTATAAGCGTTGTTTTCTGTGTTTTCCGGTATATAAATGCGTGGTTTGAAAAAGCCAAAGACAAATGGCGTATCAAGTCCCGAATGGATATAGCAGCAGTTTTTTGTTTTTACCGCCGCTTTCAACATTTTTTTATCCCTATAATAAGAATAAAAAAGATGAAAGACACAGACAAAAACCCCGCTAAGCCACAAAATAAATAGAAAGGCGGGAAGTTTATCCGAAAGAGAAAAGTCCCGGATTTCTTCTGGTTGTTTTTCAGGGAGCGAATGTGTCAGAACGGATGGTTCGGTTTGCTGCTTGCTTTGAAACCGTTTTTGCTGCACCGGACTTAGGCGGTATTGGTTCATGGCACCGCCAAAGGAAAGTTCCTGTTTTATTTGGGCGTTCGTGGCATTGGCAGCAGGCAGCAGGTGGTAAATGCCGGTAAAGTTTACCGGACACAATATGCGGAGTACTAAAATGACCCACAGAAAATACATGCCTTTTCTAGGCAGTTTTTTTGCCAGAGGACGGATGGCAAGTAATACTAAAATCGTAATACTGACAAAAAAAGTGCGCTCACCAAGAAAGGTTAAAAATGATGACAAATCCATAAAATTCCTCCCATCTTATTCTTCACAGTGGTCAATAAAATCCTGTAACGCCTGAATCTGTTCTTTATCTAATTTTGTTTTTGTGGCAAAAGCAGTGACAAAATGTGAAATAGAACCGCCGAAACGCTCATTTACGATTTGCTCACTTTCTCTTGCCAAATAATCTTCTTCGGAAACAAGTACAGAAACCATGGCTTGTTTATTTTCAAAAATACCCGCCTGACAGAGATTTCTCAAAACGGTGTAAGTGGTCGGTTTTTTCCATCCGAGTTCTTCGTTGCAGCGAGTTACCAGTTCACCGGAAGGAAGTGGTGCATTTTCCCATACAATGCGGGCAAATGCCAATTCACTCTCCGACATAACATTTCCCTTCATAAATATGTATCCCCCTTTATTATTTGTTGGTTTATAAAATATAAACTAAATTGAGTTTATAACATATAAACCAACTTGTCAAGTGAGAAAAAATTGGGTATACTAAAAGGCAGATAATAAATGGAGGAAAGCAATATGAAGTTTCGATGTGTAGATGAATTTGAGCAGTTATCTTTTGATGACTCGCCGATTGTTTCTTTTCAGATGAGTACGGATGAGGTGACATTTACTTTTGGAGGTGCGACTATAAAAGCCGGAAATTCGCAGAATGGCAGATTTCAGGATATGTATTGTGGAGAAATAACGCTTACACTTTTGCAGGCGCAGATGAAGCGTCTTGTAAAAGAGGGCATGAAATATTATGATGCGGATGGAAATCTGCAAAGAGAAATTCCGGATGAAGATGTGCCGGAGCCGGCGGTGGAATCGGTGGTATCCCGTTTTGAAAAAGGAACAGTATTTACGGTTGTTCTCGGTGAAATTGATGGCAGAAAAAGTGCTGAGTTTGGAATTGATGTGCCACAGGAAGAAGACGAAGAGGAAGTTGACACATACTGGTTCTGTGTTGTGTTTGAAAAATCGGAAGCATCTTGGGATCGTTACTGCAGTCCGACTGAAGGAGCAGATTCTTAGACGGTAATTCGATAAAGGCAAAATCGCTCTCTACGGTCTTTGTAAACGGCATCGGAGGCAGCAATTTCGTCCATCCGCTCAAATGTTGTATGACGCTCCAAATAAAAAACAGTGTCATCTTCCGGATAGTAGAGAATGAGTGTGATGGTTCTTGGATATTTTTCAAACGAATCCAAGATACGGTTAATAACAGCGTGAAAAATTTCCGGTGAAAACGGATTAAAAAAGTAAAAAACATTTTCTTCTTTTGAGACAAGATAATCTTCGGCTTTACAGTTTACGAAATGTATCTTGTCTTTGTTTCCGTTATATGTTTTTTTGTTTTCCAGAGCTTTTTCATAATAAACAGGCGAATACTCTACGCCTGTAGAACATAGAGAATACCGCTTTTCTATATAAAAGTTCAAACGTCCCATGCCGCATCCGTAGTCAACGAATACATCTGTTTTTTCTGGTGTGTAAAAGGTAAATAACTCATCTAAAACCTCATAAGGGGTCGGTTCGTAACGATGGCAGTAATAGGTATCTTTGCCGTCGGTCTGTATTTCTTCGGTTTCTATGCATAAATCTTTATCTGTCATTGTATATCCTCATTTCTTATAATCGGTGACGCTGTTAAAACAAATTTTTCTTTTTGAGTATAGCGGATTTTTTTCAATATCACAACATTTCTTTTATAATGCCAAAAAAGTGACATTGTTTTTTCATTTGCCTGACAAATTCTTGCGCTATAGTGAGGGTATCAAATTTAAGGGAGGCTACATACATGAAGAAGAGAACATGGATGAAATACATTGCCGGCTGTCTTACATTGGCACTTTTCGTTACGATGGTGCCGGTGCAGGCGGCGGCTAACACAGAAAAAGAGGGAGGAGCCGGTACGTCGGGGGCTGCTACCGGAGGTGCTGCTTCGATTGCGACGCCGACCCCAACGGCAACAGCAAGCGCGACTCCGACTGCAACAGCTACAGTGAATCCGGCATTATATGAATTGGATGCGCCGACAGTGACGGCAAGAGGTGGTTCAAACCGAGTTATGCTTTCGTGGAACAAGGTGACAGGAGCGAGTGGTTATTATATTTATTCTCGTAAATCCTCCGAATCCGTATATCAGCAGACGGCAGTTGTGAAAGGGACAGATACAGTTAGTTATTTGATTAAGTCTCTGACACAGAACACGACCTATTATTATCGTGTGGCTGCATACTGCGAGGTGTCTGGAACACAAATTGAAGGTAAATTATCCACAGCGGTTTCTGCTAAGACGGCTGCGGTATCCGCGACATCAAAGGGGGCTAAGAAATACAGCACGAAGGCTGCGTTCACGAAATCACCGGCTTATAAGACATACAAAAAAATGAGAAGTGCCATGAATTATAACAAAAGTTTCGCAATACCGGGTATGAAGACGACAAATGTTGCCGGATTTTCCTGTACGACGATGGTACCTCAGGGATTGTGTCTGGCAGGCAGTTATTTCCTCATTACGGCATATGATTACAAAAATGAACAGAATTCGGTGATTTACGTTGTCAGTCGCTCATCGAAATCGTACATTACAACCATTGTTTTGCCAAGTAAAGCAAAAGTAGGTGGAATTGCCTATGATGGAACAAACGTATGGATTTCTAAAGGAAAAGCGGTTGCCAGTTTCCCATATTCTGTTGTGACAAATGCAGTAAATGCAGGAACTTCTTATACAGAATTGGCAGCGTACAAAAGTGTTTCAACACTGGATTCAACAGCGTCCTTTATGGGATATTACAACAATGTGTTGTGGATTGGAACATTCCGTCAGGCAACATCGACGATGAAAGGTTACCAGATTAATAATAAGGCAACACTGCCTTCTCTTTCACCGGCTTATACCATGGATGTACCAAGCAAAACTCAGGGAATCACGTTTGACTCAGCAGGTACGATGATTTTGACGAGAAGTTATCGTACGAAAAAGGCGAAAAGCGGTTATATTTCACAACTTCGCACTTATAAACCATCTTTTGCGTCGCCAAAGAGTAATGGAAAGGTTCTCAAAAATACGGCGATGAAAGTGACGACGATGCCACCGATGGTTAAGGGGGCAGCAGTATATGGAACTTACACATATGCCCTATTTTCATCCAGTTATTACAAGAGTTGTAAATACCCGGTTGACCGAGTAATTGCCATGAAAGAAAGTAAACTGGTTGAGTAATGTGTTCTCTTTAAAAAATTAAGAAAGGAACAATCTGTGACAGCAAAGCGAGCACAAGAGCAAGAATCAGCAGCGGGAGGGCTTTGCGTGCGGTGCTGATTTGAATGTTTCTTTTTTGGAAAAATGCATGGCGTCTTGCTAAAAAAAGTACAAAATGAATGAAAAAAGCAATAGCAAACAGACACATAGCAGACGTCTGCTCCTTTTTCAAAAAGAAGCAGATAAGAATCCACTCAAAGGCAAGAATGGCTCCTTGAAAAGGAAACGTCAGCGCATAAGGAATTCCGGCGGTTTTTGAAACAATATTTTTTGGAGCACGTTCTTTTGCCTCTTTGAGGTCTTCTTTCAGCTCGGAAATGCTTTGGTAGCGCTGCTCAGGATTTTTCTCTAAGCACTTACGGATGACGGATTCGTATCGTCCTTCGTAAGTGCATTTTTTGTTTGCCGGTGCGCTGCCTGTAAGCATTCGGTGAAAAATCATGCCAAGCAGAGAAATAAGTTTCTTTTCGTGTTTTCTTTTTGGTGTTTTATCATTGACAAAATCAAGCAGTTTTACAGCGCCTGCTGAGGTGATAAAAATGTTACTTGGTTTGATATCGGAATGAATAATTGGCGGATCCGGGCGCAGTAATCCTGCAATACATTCGCAGAGTTTATTCATAATCCGGTAGGCATCTTCTTCGGAAAAAACGGTGTTATTTTCCTTGTTCTGTTTTAGAAGTTCTTCCAATGTATTTCCCTCTAAGTATTTTTCTACGACTAAAGTATTTCCGTCAAAATATTTCACATTATAAATGTGCGGCCACTCGCTGTAATCAAGCTGATACAACCGTTTGTAAAGTGCTTCGCGGTTCTGCTGGCGGTACATTTTCAAAATGCCGTCCGGTTTGCCCGGCTCACAAAGACATTTCACATGGTAAATAATCGTGTGATCATTCTGCACGATTGGCTCGCCCATAGGGATATATTGTTTGGTTACAAATTCTTCTTTTTCCGATGGCATGATAAAACCCCCTTTGAGAATATTATAGCAGAAATGTTTGATACAAGCCATTTTTATTTCATATGCATATAGTAATGTCGTTTCGCGACTTTTTGTGGTGCAAAACAATACTTGACACGGCACATGTAATGTTATATAATGCAAATATCTAGAAAAGCAATGGTTCAGACTTAGTATCCAGATTCTATGATTATTTT